>Ga0209164_1000475_pt1 | contig 94360 bp, 83 predicted proteins | sample MTBNYHSulfiMetaG_FD_187458 | JGI IMG/M metagenome (GOLD analysis project Ga0209164, IMG submission 187458) | Enrichment culture microbial communities from rom New York Harbor, USA that are MTBE-degrading - MTBE-NYH (New York Harbor Sulfidogenic)... | ecosystem: Environmental > Aquatic > Marine >... | reverse complement strand
GTATTTGGGTAAGCTGTGAATATGTTCGCATGAGTGCTCCTTTGATGTGGATGTTAGAGAGGTGCTCATCTTACCGCAGCTTACCTCTCTTTCACCTTCAAAGTTGCACTTGATAGTTGAATTCACCCAATAAAAAATGTTTGTCACTAATTAAGGCTAAAGCGTGAATCCAGAGAAGGATTTTTCTGATATCTGCCCAAATTTATATGGTGAATCTCTGGCTTAAGCAATGCGCATTATTGCCTATTTAGTATAAGCACCAAAGCGCATCACGAGCCGCATATAAAACTTTAATATTGGAGCGTTAGCAGCCTCTCACTGTGACTTATAGAAATTACATAAAGGGAGTGGAATTAACAAGTCAAAGAAAAGGGAATACACATTATGAAAAAAATGATTTCTATCATCGTCTGTCTGATTCTAATTTTGAGTACAACCACCCCCGCGTTTGCCGATGAGAATTCGGAAATTCAAAGTGTTGAAATATTCTTTTCAGCCGGCTGCAGCGACTGCTGGCCTTACACGCAGGATATTTTGATCCCTTCCATTCGATCAGTTGGATTGGATAATGAATACAATGTCCGTGATTTCACCAATCCAGCGGAGCGGAGGCTGTTGTCGAATATGATTGATGACCTTGGCTTACCTCGCTCGATCGCCGACAGCTTATACGCATTCATACCAACGCCAAATGGCATGCTTGTGATTCTGGGCCATGTTCCCGCGGAGTTGATCAAGTCTGCTTTGAAATCACCGGATTTACCCTCCAAATTGGTTATTTGGCAGCCAAAAATGCATGGGGAACCTACCGAATACAAACTCTGGGCTTGGAAAGGTGAAGTTTTAACTTTTCCAATCGAAACCTCATTTGAAAAAGCATTGGCTGCAACAGAAAATTCAACAGGAATCTTACCCGCCGGTTTAGCGAATCTTTCAGAACTGTTGCCTGCGGTGCTCGTAACTGGATTGATCGATTCGGTTAATCCCTGCGCATTCGCAGTGATCTTGTTGTTGATCGCATTCTTATTTACTTTGCGTGAATCCAGGATTAGAGTTCTCCAATTGGGCTTAGCCTATATCGCCATGATTTTTATTGTATATTTCAGCATCGGGATAGGATTGCTGCGGGTGATTCGGTTATCAGATGACCCGCATTTTGTCGCTCGGTTGGGTTCATGGCTGCTTATTATCCTTGGTGGGATCAACCTGCTGGAATATGTTTTCCCCGAATTCCCAATTAAGCTTCATATGCCGGCCTTTGCTGGTGACAAGGCGCACGAGTTGATCAAAAAAGCTACATTGCCTGCCACTCTCATCGCCGGTTTTCTCGTAGGATTATGCACATTCCCTTGCTCCGGGGGAATTTATGTCTCCATCATCACCCTTCTTAATGCGAGAACCACTCTATCATGGGGTTTGGTTTATTTGCTGGTTTACAACCTGATGTTTATCCTTCCGTTGATCATCATCCTGCTGTCGTTGGGCAATCGGGTGGTTGCCAAGAAATGGGCTGGCTGGGAACGGCAGCATTCAAATAAGATCCGGCTCTGGTACGGCCTGGTAATGATAGCATTAGGATTCGTCATGTTGATTTGGATAATTTGAACAGATCAATTTGAATATACAATTACAGGATGTCTGGCAGTAAGATTAAATTAGCAAAACCGATAAAAAACTCAAATCCGAGAAAAAACCTGGGTGGATTCAGGGGCGTTACTTTGCAGCTGTTTTTTATTGCAGTGATGCCTTTGGCCATCCTGGTTTTAGTCATCACCTTCGGAAGCTTGGATTTGCATCAGCAAGCGATGCGTTCATTGGTGGCAGATCGGGATCTCCACGCGATTCAGTTTGCCGCGGCCAGTATTTCCCGTGACATCGATCACAGAATCTATGTGATCGGGTTGATTTCTCGGATTATAGATACAGATGGTGTATCACAACTTGCTGTTGGCCAATTGAGCAGTGATCTGGAGATATTCGAGGGGGGTGTTGTGGTTGTCGAGGAAAATGGTGAAGTTAATTTTCTTTTTGAAAGAAATGAAATACGATCATTCACTTCGTCGCCGGAGTTTTCAGAAGCATTAATTGCAATGAAAACAGTTAGATCAGGGCAGGCAACATTATTTCCAACTCAAATATTAAGGGAAAGATATTTCACGCCTATTTTTATTAAGACTGATTCCAACAGGATTGTGGCAGGAATATTTTCCCCGGAACAGATTTTATCTGTGGGTCTATCGTCGCTCATGGAGGAAAAACAAGGCGACCTTCAGGTTTTTGACATCTTAGGTCTTACCCTCTTTCAGGTAAGCGAAGGGAACGAAGTTGAGATCAATATGGATTTTGAAGATTTTCTCTTCATTCAGGAACAAAAAAACGGGATGGATATTGTGAAAACACCAAAAGGTGAAATCGTGATCACTTCTGCAAGGGTTGAACCAACCGGTTGGATTTTGGTGGACAAAGAAGCATGGGAGAATATCGCCAGCCCGCTTTTGAGGACCACACAGAACGCTCCGCTTATCATCCTCCCGATCCTTATCCTTTCAATCATTGCTTTATGGTTTGGAATCCACCAGATCGTCCAGCCTCTTCAGCAATTGGGATCCAAAGCGGAAGATTTGGCGAAGGGAAATTTCAAAACTATAAAAAAGTCAGTTGGTGGGATCCCTGAAATAAAAGTCCTGCAAAATTCGATGATCATTATGGCGGACAAGCTTAAATTCGCCCAAAAGAATCTGCAGCGCTATATCGGTTCTATCACTAACAGCATTGAGAATGAACGCCGCAATTTAGCCCGGGAATTGCATGATGACACACTGCAAACACTAATTGCATTGGGGCAAAACACCCAATTTGCCAGGCACTGGAATGAGGACCCAAAAGTGGGAAAATCGCTTGACCAGATCATTAGCCTGACCGATGCGGGTATAAAAAACCTGCGCAGGCATGTACAGGGGTTGCGGCCGATTTATATTGAAGATTTGGGATTGACCACAGCGCTTTCCATGCTTGCACTGAATGATCTGAATCCCAACGGAATTAAAGTCCATTTCCAACAAAATGGCATTGAACAAAGGTTGGATCCGGATGTGGAGATGAGCCTTTATCGCATCGCCCAGGAAGCGTTGAATAATACTTTCCGTCATGCGAAAGCAAAGAATACATGGATCAAAATTGATTTTCATGAAAATGATGTTGAAATGGAAATACGCGATGATGGCATCGGTTTTAATATACCCGTGGAGTCATATTATTTTGCTTCCAGAGGTCATTTTGGTTTATTGGGTATAAAGGAACGCGCCGACCTGATAGGAGCAAAACTACGCATAGAATCAATAAAGGGAAAAGGCACAAGAATTTCTGTCCAATATTCCCGAAAATCAGGCAAAAATGAAAAGTAAAAAAAAAGGTCATCAGTTTTATATTGGTGTTGGTTTACCGATATCATAGATTCCTTAAAAAAATTTTTTTAAGCGAGAAAAAATTTTTGCGGGAGCTAATTGGATATCTCAAACTCAAACCAGATGAGTTGATCCTTCATGTAGGCGGTGGGACGGGCACACTTGCGGTTGATTTTGAAAAACCGCACAATCCCTTTATTTGGATAATATCCATATTCATGAATGGTTTTGAAAACACACGGGAAAATATTAAAGGCTTGATACCTAAGAAATTGCGAAATTCGGGATTTTCCGTGATCAAGGATCTGGGTAGGAAAAATTCTATAATTAGTTCAACGACGATTTTAGAGGTAACCATTTGATTAAAAAGGCTTTTATAAACGATCATCAAATAATAAACTTTGGAATTTAAATGGGCAATGCAAAAAAGATCCGCATTCTTCTGGCTGATGACCATGCGATAGTACGCGCGGGGATTCGACAATTTTTGGAAATGGAAGATGATTTTGAAATTGTGGCGGAAGCAGAGGAAGGCGAACAGACAAAAGACCTTTTGGAACAACATAAACCTGACGTCGCCATCCTGGATATTCAAATGCCAAAGGCTTCAGGAATTGAGGTCACCAGACATATTCGCGTCAACCGATGGCCGATCGGTATCCTTGTTTTAACCGCGTATGATGATGACCCGTATATATCGGCTGTACTCAAAGCAGGCGCCAATGGATATGTATTAAAAACTGCTGATCCCAAGGAGATCAGCCAGGCAGTTCGTGATGTTTATTCAGGTCGATCGTTCATGGATAAAACAATTATCGCGAAAGTGATGTCCTATCTATCATCGCCTTCCGGTCCTTCCATAACATCCAATCTCTCTGATCGCGAAATGGAAGTATTGACATTGGCTGCGAAAGGCAAAACCAATCGTGCGATTGCTCATGAATTAAACATCAGCGATCGAACGGTTCAGGGTCATTTTGCTAAAATTTTCGAGAAACTTCAGGCAGACAGTCGAACAGAAGCAGTCATGAAAGCGGTATCCATGGGACTGATCCCGGCTGATATTGCGAACACGGATGAGTTTTAGTAAACAGGTTTCACTTAACGATCAACCGTAATCTTCCCTAAATGTATCCGAGATCACCGAGTTGTTCTTTGATCAATTCTTTAGATATTGAATCCTCGGCAAATTTTACTGTTAAGGTCGAATCACTTAGGTTGGAATTGACGCTGATAACTCCAGGAGTTTCCTGAAGGGCGCTCTCCAGGTGCGTTTTACAGCTGATGCAGTTAAAGTTTTTCAGATCAAATTGCTTTTCAACTGCGGCTATATCTAATCCTTTTTCGAGCAGTGAATGATAGATGTCCTGGAATTCAACTTGAAAAACATCGTATTCAAGGATGAGGGATCGCTCCGTATACTGATTAATGATTATGACACTGTCCAAATTCTCCACTGCTGCATAAATTTCCTTTGGGCTGATATGCACAGGATTTTTATACAGGATCTGTACCCTCTTAATTGAATCGTTCACGGCCAAATGAGTTCCTTTTTCCATTTCCATAATCCAAGGATGATAAATCTGTTGGCACGAATGGATATTTATCGGGATTTGATTGCAAATTGTTATATGTAATTTGTACTTTTCCTAATAAATTTTTGGAACCGCAAAAAAACTCAATCAGATATAAGCATATTGGCGGATATCAAAATGTCATGGAGACAATATAGTAAATTAAAAAAAAGGAAAATTGCTCCAAATAAATATTTTATTGATAATCTACATCCTTTTCGTTGCCTCGGGATTGGCTTTGATTTTTGATGTTTCTATTAAAAGCGGCGTTATTTTACTCAATCTGCTTCTTATCCCATTAGATAATGGTGAGCTTTCTGACCCACAATTCAACGCGGTATCTTCCATCAGGAAAAGAGCATTCGGAAAATTAGTTCAACGAAAATCATTGTCACGGTCTGGATGAGATCTTCGCGGTATTTGAAAATCAATTTCAGGATTTTCGCATTTTTCCGTCGATTTGTTTTAGATGAGTTTTTTTAACCTAATTATTGACTATGCAACTTTTTGGTAAGCAGCCAATTGCGGTGATGGAAATGCTCGATGATCAATCATCGATTAATTTAAAGGAAGTATTAATTAACGCGGGTTTCTATGTGGAAGAATCTTTTAACCTGATGAACATTCACCGCATAAAGAAATGCGCGGCCCTTAATCGCATATCCAATTTAATTATCTATCTTGTTTTTTTGGATTATGGAAATCCGATCACATTAATAATTGGTCAAAGTTCGAAAAAATCTTTCATCTACTTATTTAATGAGAACAATTGGATAACTGAGAACATGTTGCTTAAATTGTTTTCGAAATTATTGAACGATGGAAAATGATTCTGGTGTATGGTTAAAGTTGGTTCTTTGCCTAAATATTCTTTTGAGTTTGTTGAATGCCCAATATGAATACAAATTTAAGTCCTGAGGAATTAGCCAGATATTCTCGGCAAATAATCATCCCTGACATAAGTTATTCAGGCCAGCTGGCTTTAAAAAACGCTTCGGCCTTAATTGTGGGCTGCGGGGGATTGGGCTCGATCATCTCGATGTATCTGGCGGCCGCCGGTTTTGGCAGGCTGGGCATTGTCGATTTTGATCGATTGGATTTATCCAATTTACATCGCCAGGTTTTATATAAGACCAGAGATATTGGGAAAGTTAAGGTAGAGATAGCCGGGAGATATCTGCGGGAGTTGAATCCGGAATGTCAGATTGACGGTTACGAGGAAATTTTTTCCTCAAAGAACGCGGAAAAGATCTCAGCTCCATATCAAATGATCATCGATGGCACGGATAACATTCCCAGCCGCTACTTGTTGAATGATGTCTCCGTGCTGACCCGCAAGCCGTATATATTTGGTTCGGTGTACCGTTTTTCTGGTCAGGCTGGGGTATTTGATTCAACCAAGGGCGCTTGTTATCGCTGTGCCTTCCCCAACCCTCCGCATCCCGGGTCGATCCCGCCTTGCTCTGTTGCCGGCGTTGCAGGCGTAACCCCAGGGTTGATCGGTCTCATTCAGGCATCCGAGGCGATCAAACTTGTGACAGGGATTGGTTCTCCGCTAATAAGCAGGATTCTTTTTTATGATGGATTGGATAACACCCAATACATAGTTCAAGTTCCCAAAGATCCACGCTGCAAAATTTGTGGAGAAACGGCTGAAATCAAACAGCTTATTGATTATGAAGATTTTTGTAAAACCACCTATAGAAATGAATTGCTGGGTTCAGTCGCTGATCCGGGGAAAATTTCACCCGCTGAGATGAAAACCTTATTGGCCAATAAAAGCGATACCAGGATTGTCGATCTGCGCGAACCTGTTGAATTGCGTATATTTTCTTTTCCCGGATCGGAAAATGTTCAATTTCAAAATCTTTCGGCGGAAATGAAAAAATGGGATAAATCCCAACCGATCATCCTGGTTTGTCATATCGGTTTTTTCTCCTCCCTGGCAAAAGATCTGCTCGTGGAGGAGGGGTTCAGCAATGTCAGGAATCTGGATGGAGGGATTCGCGCGTGGATGCGGGAGTTTTCTCCACCTTCCGCGATTTGTTGATAACTCTTGGATCGCAAGCCCCGGCGGATGATAGAACTTAAATAGCTCGTTTGCATATGGCTCTAAAAAAATATATTAACCGGTTCCGCTCGTAATACAACCGTATTCACTTTTTTGCTTAATCCAGACTCGACGTATCAATTAAATCCTTGCGCATTAACCAATCCTCAAAAAAAGCATATAATTCGGACAAAATTTATCAAAATAACAATAAAGGTTCGCAAATGAAAATTGCTGTTGGCATGAGCGGCGGCTTGGATTCTACAATGACCGCGCTTTTACTTAAAGATCGGAATACAGATGTGATTGGCTTGACCATGAGGATTTGGGACGGGGAACCCCAGCCCGCAACCAGTGGGAAGCATGGCTGTTACGGTCCCAGTGAGGAATCGGACATTATGGAGGCGCAAGCTGCTTGTTCAAAGATAGGAATTCCACATCATGTCATTGATTTAACCAGTGAATATTCCGACCTCATCCTCAAGGATTTTTCCAGCCAATATCTGCAAGGGCGTACACCCAATCCTTGCGTGCTCTGCAACCCCATGATGAAATTTGGCGCCATGCTCCGCCGCGCCCGTGCGGACGGGTTCGATTTTTCCCATTTTGCCACGGGCCATTATGCGCGGGTCAACCATGATGTTCACAGGGATCGCTATGTTTTGAAAAAGGGAATTGATCCTGCGAAAGATCAATCATATTTCCTGTATCGGCTGAATCAAGCCCAGCTTTCACAGGTGATTTTCCCGTTGGGTGAGTATTTGAAAAAGGATATTCGGACCTTGGCCGTCGAGCGTGGCTTTTCGGATTTTGCGTATAAATCCGAAAGTCAAAATTTCATGGATGGGGGAGATTACCGCTCGCTGATAAATGACGAGGACAGGCAGCCCGGATTGATCATCGATCTTCATGGCAATGTTCTTGGGGAGCATCAAGGGATTGATCTGTACACCATCGGCCAAAGAAAAAGATTGAATCTTGGGGGTCAGGCTCAGCCGCTTTATGTGATTAAGAAAATTGCGGATAGCCATACGATCGTTGTCGGACGAAAAGAAAATTTAACCTTCAGCAAATTTACTGTGTCTAATATTAATTGGATCTCAGTTGACAAGATCACGCAGCCTATTCGATTGAACGCGAAGTTCCGATACTCACAAACCGCCGCTCCTTGTACTGTCCATCCGGCCAATGAAAATGAGGTTATGTTGAAATTTGATGACGCGCATTTGGCTGCCACGCCTGGCCAATCAGCCGTCTTTTACCAGGACGATGAAGTGGTGGGTGGCGGGGTCATCGGATCTGTCGAATATGAGGATCTTGAAATTTCAGTGCAGTCTCTGAACTGATCTCATCATCCTCTCAAATTTCGCTTGCTCCATTAAGAGATCTATTTTTTCCTTGATTGATAAACCCGCATTGCGTTGATATTTGCGATATAATCACGCCGCTATTAGCATATACTAATGATGATTCCATTGACAGACATTGAAAACGGCGACTGGGTTCGCGTGGTGGACTTCAGCGGGGGTAGAGGTATGGAATCCCGTCTAACGCAATTAGGTTTCCTGCCGGGAAACAAGATCCGCGTGATCCGCTCCGCGCCTTTTCACGGGCCTTTGCTGATCGACGTGGAAGGACGGGAGATCGTTCTTGGGCGGGGGATTGCCCAATACATTCTTGTGGAGGAAATCAAATGAGATTTGCTCTGGTTGGCCAGCCCAATTGCGGCAAGAGCACGCTCTTCAATCAGGTAGCCGGTTACCGCGCCGAAACCGGCAACTTCGCAGGTACAACGGTCACCTTCACCGAAACCAAGGTGCGCGTTTTGGGGGACGTCGTCGAGCTGGTGGATCTTCCTGGTACTTACACACTTCTCGGGACCAATCCCGCTGAACGGGTAGTGTTGGATTATTTGATCGCAAAGCCGATCGACGCCATTCTCAATGTGGTCGATGCCACCCATCTACTGCAGGGCTTGACGCTCACCATTGAGCTGCTTGAACTCGGCCGGCCGGTGGTGCTCGCGATTAATATGATGGACGAAGCCCAGCGCCAGGGTTTAAAGGTCGATGGAGAGGAATTATCCAAATTGCTGGGGATTCCTGTGCTCCCGATGATCGCCTCCCGAGGTCAGGGCATCCGTGAAGCTTTCACCGAAACTTGGCGGGTGGCGCGGGATAAGAAATCCCCACATCCGCTGTTTTTTCAAGAGGAAATTGAAAATTCGATCAGGAGTATTTATAAAGAATTCTCCCGTAATGAATACCCGGTCAGCCGCCGTACGCTGGCGGTCAAACTCCTGGAAGGCGATCCGGAGATCAGCGAACGTTTAGAGAAGAAACATATGGGAATAACCCGGCGTGCCCAAAATTTGATTGATGGATTGGGGCATCATTCTGCGCGCCAGGCGGTTTGGTTGATCGCCACCGAGCGCCAGCGACTGGCGCGTGAGTTGGCAAAAAATGTCTCCAAGCAGGGCGAAACCCACCTCACATTGCGCGACCGGCTGGACGATTATTTGCTGCACCCTTTTTGGGGTTATATTTTCCTGTTATCCATCCTTTCCCTCTTTTTCGGCGCAGTATATGGGATTGGCAACCTGCTCGAAGGTCCGCTGATCGGATTTTTTAATGGGCTGACTGAAACAGTTGTTGGTTGGATTGGTTCACAGGGAATTCTGGCGCCGTTGGCGGGCGGGGCTGTTCAGGGTATAGCCGGCGGCATCGCCATCGTGTTGCCCTATCTGGTGCCTTTCTTGGTTGGCTTGGGGTTTCTTGAGGATATCGGCTATCTCACTCGCATCGCGTTCCTGATGGACGTGCTCATGCACCGCATGGGGCTGCACGGAAAAGCCATTGTGCCGTTTATTTTGGGCTATGGCTGCAATGTGCCGGCAGTTATGTCCACGCGCATTATGGAGGATAAGCGCGACCGCTTCCTCGCGGCAGCCTTGGCGACCATGGTGCCCTGCGCCGCGCGCCTCTCGGTCATCTTTGGCTTGACGGCTTTTTATCTGGGGCCTTGGGTGGCGGTGGGCATCTACTTGTATAACCTGCTGGTGATCGCGGTGACCGGCCGCATCATCACCTCCTTCATGCCGGAGGATTCGCCCGGCTTAATCATCGAAATGCCCGTCTACCGTCTGCCCACCCTGCGCACAGTGACCGCCAAAGCCTGGTTCCGCATCCGTGAGTTTGTGGTCGAGGCCTGGCCCATCCTTATCATCGGCAGCATCATCCTGGCCGCGTTTAATTTTTACCAGATCACTAGTTATATCGATATGCTCTTCCGGCCCTTCACCTGGGCATTAGGCATTCCCCGTGAGGTTGGGACGCCTTTGATATTTGGTATCTTCCGCAAGGAACTGTCCCTGATCATGCTCGCACAGGCCTTCGGCACCACCAACTTTGCCACCGTCCTGACGCCAGAGCAGATGATCAGCTACACCATCTTTGTGGTTTTTTATATCCCATGCCTGGCGACTATGATCACCATCAAGAATGAGCTGGGTTTAAAGAATATGTGGCTGATCATGGTCCTGTCGATCGTTGTTGCCCTGATTGCGGCCTTGATCATCCGGCTGCTTCTGCTGGTTCTTTAGGTTCAAGCGCTCACATCATGGGTTGCTTTAGGAAAACGAAGGCCAGGGTGAGCAGAATCCCCAGGATCGCGATCGTGTAAACCAGTCTTTTTGAGTTTCTCTGCCTCATTGTTCTCTCCTACACCAGGGCAAATCTTTCCGAATGGACCTGCTTTTCGTCGTATCCGACCTTGAGTAACGCTCTCTCCACCGCGGTCATCATAGGCGCCGGGCCGCACAGAAAGACCTCCACACCTTTTTCTTTCCAGGATTCATCCAGGTATTTATCCAGGATCTGCGCGTTGAGGAATCCCGATTCTCCATGCCAGTTTTCCGGCGGCCGCTCGATTACATAAATGACCTCGATGTTCAATTCCTTTTCCAACTCGGCAACCTCTTCCCGGAAGGTCACGTCATCCCATAGGATGTTGCAGTAAAAGAGTTTCACAGGCAGCTGGTCGCCGCGGTCGGCCATCGTACGCAGCGTGCTCATGATCGGCGTGATGCCGATGCCGCCGGGGATGAGCACCAGTTTTTTGGCTTCCGGATACCGGTCAATGCTGAAGTTGCCGTAAGGGCCGTCCAGGAACACTTTTTCGCCTGCTTTCAGCGTTTGAATGCGTGAGGTGAAACGACCGAGATTTTTAATGGACATTTGTACTTCTTGTTTATTCTCCGCGCTTGAAGCAATCGTAAAAGGGTGCTCGCTGTCTGAAAAAGGTGTGCGCCATGCGGTCAGCCAACCGAATTGACCGGGCTGAAATACGAAGCCCGGATGGCCGGCGGGTTCCATTTTGACAGTCCATACGTTCCCGCGCTCCTCTTTGACTTCCTTTACTCTGAAGGGTTTGCGCATTAGCCGGATCGGATAAATAAGGCGCGTGTAGACCAATACGGCGGTGAGTATGATTGAATACCCGATCCAAACGGCCTGTTTGAGGGGCGTGTTGGTATATGTCCCGCCGATGAAGATATGCGCCAGCGCCATGGGGATCATCACGGTGGCTAAGATGCCGTGCCAGAACTTCCAGATCCAGTAAGGGATTTTCAGCTTCTGCCGCCATTCGGACATCCACACCACGATGATCAGCAGAAAAATGGCAAATTCACCCAATTCAATTCGCAAAGCGGATTGGATATTATTCTGTGCCTCGATTAAGCGGGGATCAACCACGTAAAGCAGAATTGGGTGAGCCAGAATAAAAAAAGAAGAAGCTATACCCATCTGACGGTGGAAGTGATAGACGATATCCGTCCCGAACGGCCGGTTAAGAAATTTAAAGCGTGCGGAAGATATGAATTGCAGCGCCATCATGGACAAACCGATGAAGCCGAAACTGACTGAGATCTCCAGCAGCGTTGGGCGGGTGGGTAAGGTAGGCCCAAGCAGCAATATGATGATGGGCAGGAGCACTAGGAAGGCATAAAAGAATAAGTAAACAGTGCCAAGTAATTTATTTTTTGCGTTCAATCTGCACCTCACTTATTGAAACATTGGCTGAATTCATCGAACCGAAGACTTAACTACTCAAAGCCGCCAGCTGAGCTTGCGCTGAGCTTGTCGAAGTGCTTGCGCTGAGCTAGTCGAAGTGCTTGCGCTGAGCTTGTCGAAGCGGTTGTCGAAGCCTTCCCTATTTTTAAATGATTATATAGGCAAATTGTATAAGAAAGATATTAGTGATTATCGATATATGGATTTGACCAGTTCCTCAGCCATTTTTTGATCCTTGAATCTATTTTCAGCTTTCTTGAACGCGCCCGTGTGGGCATACCGCCGCCCATTGACTTCTTTGATACCCAAATGTTGGTGAAGCATCTCGTGATAGAGAATATATTTAACCAATAGGACAGGTGCATCCTCGCGGTCGAAGCGGCGGTTGATAGTTATGGTGTTGGATTGAGGGTCAAATGTTCCCAACCGGCGTTTGGAACTCCGTGCGCTCCACATCAGCCGGGGCTGTTCCAGCTTTCCCGCGAAGTATTCCTGGTTGAGTTCGTTGAAGAGGTTCTTCAGGTCGTAATGCTTTCCCAGAAAAGAACGATGGTTGGATGTATTCGAGGAATTTAATGCATTGGTTACTTGGAGGTATTCGGGTGATTGGGTAAATGTACGGATCTTTTTGGAAAACTGGCGGTTCTTCTTGTTCAGGGCTGCCTGAACCAGCATTTGCTTCATTTCCAGCGGGGCGCTGATGAAACCTTCGTTGATCTCAAAATTGATCTCGCGGCGTTCCTGCTGAACCTTATAAAGAAAGCTGGAATGCGTGATTCGAATCTCGAGTTTTGAGGCCATCAGGTTCTTGGAGCGGATCAACTCCCCGGACAACAATTGGAATTCGCGAAGTGCGTGAAGATGGGTCAGCAGCCATTTCTTCTGCCCCAGGAATTGCAGCCACTGAACCGCGCGGTAGGAGGGATTGGGCAGATCGGCAGGGGTGGCGCGATTCTTTTGGCATATTCGTTCGACACGATGGACAACTTCAGCAATATCTCGGTGGATTTTTTCAATCTCCGGATGATTGGAAGCAAGCTCTCCGGGTTGGCTGGCCACCATGAACATTCGCTGATGAAGTGATTGTGTGTTTTGGATGAGACCGTTTATACGCATTTGCATCCGTCTTGAATTCATCGATTTTACCGCTTTCAAACGAAAAATACCCCTTGCAAAAATGAAAATTTCAGGTAATATATGCGCCAATTGGAGTTCAAGGTACAGCAGAGGCACCAGGATATCTTCGACAGTTCACAAAAGTCGCCTCTCCAAGGGAAAAGAACACAAAATAGGAGTAAAAGAAAATATGAATACAGCCGAATGCCCGCAGTGTGGTAATGAGGTAAACGTCGGGACGCAGCCCAAGTTGGGCAAGATCGTCGTATGCAAGGAATGTGGCGCGGAACTGGAAGTCGTATGGTTGGATCCACTGGAATTGGATTGGCCGCTGGATGAGGACGAATACGAAGAGGAAGAGGACCTCGACGATTTCGAGGAAGAGGAATACTAAACTTTGATTTAATTAAGAATAGGCTGGCAACAGCCTTTTTTTCTTTTAAAACGATTACCACTGGCGTCCTCACCGCCATTTTTTTTGTAGGCGGGTTTTCGTAGAGCATTCCAGGAGGAATGCGCGGAGACCCCCGAAGCAATTAGCCATCAGGGCTAAATTGCGGAGGTGGGCTAACCCGCCAATTCGATCAACCGATCTCCGCTGGCGTCCTCGCCGGCGGATCGAAAGACGCAGCCCACCCTCCAGTAGCCTAGCAGTGATTTGTCTTTCTCCCCTTTCTTGAAAGGGCTATAGCGCCGAGCACAGCGAGGTGGTAGACGTAAGAGGGGTTCAAAAATAATCCCGGTAAACTCGTTTTACTTACACGCATCTGAAAAGCCCACCTAGCTTTATTATAAAGTTGGGCTTACCCGCCATGCTCTTCTTCCGATCACCGCTGACGTCCTCGCATACAGTTTGCAGGAGATAAAAGGATTGGTTGTCGGTTATATGAGTTGGTAGGGGCGGGTTTTCGTAGATCATTCCAGGAGGAATGTGCGGAGACCCCCGAAGCAATTAGCCATCAAGGCTAAATTGCGGAGGTGGGCTAACCCGCTAACCGGTGTCCTCGCTAACATTCGGCTGTGGGGTTGAAAATAAAGACACGGCAAATTCTCGCCGTGTCTCTCCATATTGTCTAAGTGCTAGATGCGCTACTTCCAGCGCATCAACTTTGATTGGTTTAGATAAAAATGGTCGCGTTGGACTCGTCTGAGGAGTGAACCATGGTGGCTACACCCGCGATTTCGATGCCATCCAAAAGTTCTTCCTGCTTGATGCCCATCAGGTCCATGGTCATCTGGCAGGCTTGGATGATGACGCCGTTGTCGCGCGCCATTTGGATCATCACAGGAAGTGAATAGACGTTTTTCTTCTTCATGATGCCCTTGATCATGGCTGTACCCATGCCCGCCATATGCATCTGCGAGAGGATCGCCTTGTTTGCGCCGCGCGGCATCATGAATCCGAACATGCGCTCGATCAGGTTCTTCTTGACGCTCGGCGGGTTGTCTTTCCGCAGCAGGTTCAGCCCCCAGAAGGTGAAGAACATGGTGACCTTATGGCCCATCGAAGCGGCGCCGTTGGCGATGATGAAGGCAGCGATGGCTTTGTCCAGGTCGCCTGAGAAAATGACCATGGTCTTGTCTTGTGTGACAGACAGTCCGGAGGCTTCCTGTTTCTTTTCCAATCCTTTTTGAATTCTTGCGGTGATGACCCCGCCTTCAGAATCCAGAGATAGCAGTTTGTTGCCGGTGCGGTCCGCCCAGGCGCCCACGTCGCTGGTGAAGCCGAAATCCGTGGCTTTAACGGTAACCACGTCACCCGGATTAATCTCTTTGACCTTGGTGTAGAGTTTCAGGATGGGTCCGGGGCACTGCAGCCCGCAGGCGTCCACGGTAAATTCATTTACATTGGCAGGGTTGAAAGGCGCCATTTCTTGTATTTCCTCTCGACTGGTGATGGTCACATTCTCGAATGTGTCAAAATTGGATTGTTCGCATACAACGTGCGAAAATGTCTTATATCCGCCAGTCAGGTTGACAGTGTCAAACCCAAGCTGGTCAAGAATTCGCGTAGCGAAATATCCGCGCTGGCCGACCTGGCAGTACACGGCGATCTGTTTGCCTCTCGGCAGTTCATTTGCGCGGGAGCGCAATTCGCCCAGCGGGATGTTGATCGCGCCCTCGATTTGCCCCAGCGCCAGTTCTTCGGGATCTCGCACATCCAGGAACACGGTTTTCTCGCGGTCAACCTGGTTGACGTCATCCCAATCCATAGTCTTTACGTCGCCGCGCAGGATGTTGGCCGCCAGGAAACCTATGATATTGATCGGGTCTCGAGCAGAGCCGTAGGGCGGAGCGTAAGCCAATTCCAATTCTTCCAAATCGAACACGGTCATGCCGCCGTGGATCGCGGTAGCGATCACGTCCACCCGCTTGTCCACGCCCTCCAGCCCGACGAGCTGCGCGCCGTAGATCTTGCCTTTCGGTGAGAACAGCAGCTTGAAAGCCATGGGGGACGCGCCGGGATAATATCCCGCGTGATTGGATGCGTGGATGATGGCGTCCTTGTACGGCAGGCCGAGGTCATCCAGCTGTTTGCTGTTCAATCCGGTGCTGCCGACGGTCAGGTCAAATACCTTAACGATCGAAGTGCCTTGAACGCCGTTGTAAGAGACGTCATGGCCTGTGATATGGTCTGCGGCGATGCGCGCCTGTTTACTGGCAGGGCCGGCAAGGGGCACATTGGCTTCCTTGCCGCTGACAACGTGCTTCACCTGCACTGCGTCGCCGATCGCGTAAATATCCTTGTCGCTGGTTTGCATGTGCTCGTTGACCACGATCGCTCCGCGTGCACCCAATTCCAGGCCGGCGTCTTTGGCCAGCTGGGTTTCCGGGCGGACGCCCATCGATAGGATGACCATGTCCGTGTCAACATTACGGCCGCTCTGTAGAGTGACTTGCAGGGTGGAGTTCTGGCTGATGGCTTTCAACCCATCGCCCAACGCCAGACGGATGTTCTTGAACTGTAAGTGCTGGTGCACCATGGCGGCCATATCGTAATCGATGGGCGCCATCACCTGGTTGAGCATTTCGATGATGGTTACTTGCAAACCGCGGTGCTTGAGGTTTTCTGCGATTTCCAATCCGATAAATCCGCCGCCGATCACAACCGCGCGGGTGGGCTTCTTTTCGAGCAGGAAATCATTGATGTGGTCCATATCGGTAAGCGACCGCAGCGTATAAACGCCAGGCAGGGTAACGCCTTCGATCGGAGGCACAATGGGAGATGCGCCGGGAGAGAGCACCAGCTTGTCGTAGCGCTCTTTGTATTCGCGCCCCGTGGCTAGTTCGCGGATGGTGACCTCTTTTTTCTTGCGGTCGATGTTGAGCACTTCGTTGCGTACGCGTGCGTCAATGTTGAATGTCTCGCGCAGTTTGGCCGGTGTGACCACCAGTAATTTTTCGCGGTCCTCAATGACCTGGCCGATGTGGTAGGGTAACCCGCAGTTGGCGAAAGAGATGTGTTCGCCGCGTTCGAGCAGGATGATTTCTGCTTTCTCGTCCATTCGGCGTAGGCGCGTTGCCGTGCTGGCGCCGCCCGCGACGCCGCCAATGATGAGTACTTTCATTTTTCTCCTTATGTTGAAGATTGTGGGATTTTGGTTGATTTCTGGGTTCCGCTTGCCCCCGGTTTCTCATGGGGGTTGGCTGAGCTTGCGCTGAGCTCTGTCGAAGTGCCCGTCGAAGCCAACGCGATCAAACCATTCGCTTTTAGATTTGATTTAATAGCCTTGTTCTGTATTCCGGTGATGGCCGCCTGGGCGTGGATGCGTTCGGTCAGCAGATCGCGCATCAGGTTCAGCGCCTGGATAATGCGTCCATCGGCCAGGGAATATTCCACGTTCGTCCCCTGCCGCTCGGTGTTGACCAGGTCGCGCTCACGCAGCACTTTGAGGTGCCGTGAAGCGGTGGGCTGGGGGATGTTCAGCGCTTCTGAGATCTCGTTTACGCACATGGGTTTCTCCGCCAGCAAATACAGCATCATGATGCGCGTGGTGTCACCCAACGCGATGCAAACCTTCTCGTGCAGCAGGCCGATTTCCAGTTCGAGGTTCTTGATGTCGATCATTTATTCCTATGTTTATTCTTATATATGGATAAGCGCATATATACTACTCCTGTAGTTAAAATAACGCAAGGATTTTTTAGGGATGTATAATCTTTTCCAGTGTCCCGCCGGAAACGAGGAGAGAAAAATGAAGGACGACAAAGCAGTCTCAAGGAGAAAATTCTTAAAGATCGCCGGAAGCATCATGGGCGGGGGCGTGCTGCTCTGCGGTGGGGGTGCATATTTGGGTTTGCAAAGCCCGCGTTCGGTGGATTTTCCCCAATCAGAGTGCGGCAGCGCGGAGAGTGGCCGCGTGTTGGTGGCTTACGCCAGCAAATGCGGCGCCACCGGGGAAGTGGCGGCCCGTTTGGCTGACAATCTATGCGCTCAGGGCTTGTCCGTCGATCTCTCCCGTGCGCGGGACGTCCGTTCGGTGGAACCCTACGCCTGGGTTGTGCTCGGCAGCGCCGTTTATATGGGCAAAGTGCTGAAAGAAAGCTTGGATTTCGCGGAGAAATACCTGGCTGCGGTGTCCGATCAGCGAGTGGCTGTGTTTGATGTATGCCTGGCCATGAAAGATAATACACCCGAGAATGTGCAAACCGCTCTCGGTTATTTGGACGGTTTTCGGTCATTCTTCACGCCCACTCTGGTGGGGACTTTTGCCGGCCGCATCAACCTGGATACTCTGCCGTTCCTCTACCGTCAATTCGCGCAGGCGGACAGCGAAGGCATCCTCGCGGAAGGCGACTACCGCGATTGGGCGGCGATTGACGCCTGGACGTCCCGGATCACCGTATAAACCATGAAATAAGCATGAAGATCCGCCCTGTTGATATAATGGGGCGATTATTTTAATCATTGGAGAATTCAATGCCGCACATCGATTGGGCGCCCTTTTTTGCCTTTTTCCTCAGCACCACCCTGTCGCCCGGCCCCAACAACATGGCCAGCGCTGCCAACGGACTGCAGTATGGCTATAAAAAGACCCTGCCGTTCCTGATGGGTATCATCAGCGGGTTCTTTATTGCCATGCTTTCCATTGGTCTGATTTCGACCGCCATCCTGCGTTATATCCCGCAGTTCCAACTCTACTTGAAAGTGATCGGCGGCTCCTACATCCTCTGGCTGGCATACCGCGCCTTGCGCGCAAGCTACTCAATTGCCCGGGACGGCCAGCCCTCGCTGACCTTCGTCAATGGCTTTCTGATGCAGTTCATCAATCCCAAGGTGATCTTTTTCGGATTGACCATCTTCACCAGTTTCTTAAATCCCTTGACCGGCAATTTGTTCCGGCTCGCAGCGGCGGCGGTTGCGCTCTCCGGATGGGTGTTTCTGATGAACAGCTTCTGGGCGGGCGCCGGGTCGGTCATCTTCAATTACTTCAACAATCCAACCGTAAAACGCATCTTTAGCCTGACCATCGCCGCCATGTTGGTGTATGCCGCGTTGAATATTTTTGGATTATTTGAATACCTTGAGACGCTGAGTTAACGGCGTATGACCACCGCGATCAACTGGCCGGCGCTGATTTCATTCTTGATTGTCACCCTGCTTTCACCGGGGCCGAACAACCTTTCCTGCATCTCCCTGGGCATCCGCCGCGGCTATCGCGTGGCCTTGACCTATATCTGGGGTATCGTACTGGGCATCTTCACCCAGTCGTTGATCAGCGGGATGGTCTCCAAAACGCTCACAGAGGTATTCCCTTCCTTCGAATCGATCCTGCGTATAGTTGGAGCGCTATATGTACTTTGGCTTGCCTACCTGACCCTGCGCTCATCCTATGTGAGCGGCGAGCAGGATTGCGACTCGCTGGGATTTAAGGAAGGGTTTCTGTTTCAGTTCCTCAATATCAAAGCCATCCTCTTCATGCTCACCATCTATAATGTCTACCTTGCCGTGGTACTGGGAAATATCTGGCTCATCTTGTTGACTGCCCTTGGCTTGAGTGTGCGCGCCTTCCTGGCGAATTCCGGCTACGCTCTCTTCGGCGCCTCCATCCGCCGCTGGATGGGCATTCCTTGGGTCAGCCAGGCCTTGAATATCTTCATCGCCGCGCTGCTTGCCTGGAACGCCCTAGACCTCCTCGGCCTCCCCGCAAAACTTTTTGGGTAATGCGGCGTGGGGCACTGAGAAACATACAAAGCATGGAATTTAAACTTGCTAGGAGTTTGTCATCCTGAAGGGCGAAGCCCTGAGTGCGAAGCCTCCTCGAAGGGGAAGGATCTCGACTTTACCACTCGAAGTCCCTAGGTTAGGATAGCGCTTTTCTTATTTCATTGTCATTGCGAGACATGCGCAGCATGTCGTGGCAATCTCCCCCTTATAAATTTTTTTCCTTTTTTCAGAAGGGAGACGTAAGACCATGGCGCCTAGCGAAGCGAGGTGGTGGGGGCGCCGGGCTGAGCCAGGCGGTGTGTAGGCGTAGGATGGGTTGTTTTGCTTCCTTTGGTATTGTCATTGCGAACGGAGTGAAGCAATCTCCTGCCACATAAGAACTTTTTTCTGTCTATTTGGTAACATATCTTATATGGAGTTTGCTGGCTCGGTTAGTGCATTTCCGTGCGTAACCGTGCAAAGCCCACCCCGGGATTTTTGCGCTCTTCGAGTTGGGTGCCCCGTAGGGAGAACCCACCAAAAACCAATTTGGAATTGTCATCTTATTCGCCTGCCCTCAGCTTCTTATGAGGGATGAGCACTCTCTGCTTGCGCTCACGCTCGCGCTCTCTAAGTTAAGTTGAGTTGAGTGAAGGGCGAAGCCCTGAGTGCGAAACTTCCTCGAAGGGGAAGGATCTCGGGTTTATCACTCGAAGCCCCTGGGTTAGGATCGCGCTTTTCTTATTTCATTGTCATTGCGAGACATGCGCAGCATGCGCAGCATGTCGTGGCAATCTCCCCCTTATTAAGCATTTTTTCCATCTTCGAGGGGAGAATTTTACTTCTTCAATGCCTGCTCAATATCCTTCACTCGGTGATACCTCGAGTGCCCATCCAGATCGAACGGCCATTCCGCTCTTCGTGCTCGCCCGCTGAAAAATCCCTCGGGCGCTTCCTTCAGCGCAGCCAACACCTCCCGCTGCACCTGACGGTGCCATTCCAAAATCTCCTGCGGTGTGCGCTCCCGCCACCGCAAATAGATCAATCGGTTTCCTTCCGTCTCATTGAGCCCTTTCTCTTCAACTGGAACCGGCTGCCGCTTGATCTTCCTGAGCGTGTCTGCCTTCCAGTGCGTGATGTGCGCGAGCGCGTCCTTAACTGTCCATGGATCCTTGCTCTCGGGCCGGGGCAGATGTTGCTCCCAATCCTCTTTGGATAGATTCTTGACCAACTGATCCAACCGCTCAAACTCGTCAACCACGCGCCGGATTACTTCTTCACGGGTATGGAGCATGAGAAATCTCCTCGAAAAAAATTGTCATTCTGAATCCGCGAAGCGGACGAACACCCTCACTCCGTTCACTCGAAGAGTGCTCTCTGCAAGCACCCTTTGGGTGTTGCGCCATTCGGGTCGAGCGGAGTGCCATGGGAATCTCGGATCTTGTTGATAAAACACAAGTTATTAATGACAGCATATTCTGCAAATTAGCTTTCAGGCGAGCTTCTTCTCACCTGGAATCTCCGCCCCACTAATTATCATCAGTGGCATGAAATGCACCGAACTGCCGTTCACAAAGATCTCGATGTGATGCTCGCCCGACTCCTCGAACTGCAGGCTGTAAAACCCGATCGGGAAGAAACCCTTCTCCACGCCATCGCTCGGCGCTTCCCTGGATTTGCGGTTGATGTCCACCTTGGCCAGCTGTTTGCCCGAAGGTGCGGTGATCACGGCGCCCAGCGAGAAGGATTCGCCCTTCTGCGCCATGAACTCCAGCGCCAGGAACAATTGCGGGTAGCGGAAGGGCAGCGCCGGCGCGCGGATATATGAGAACGTCTTGATGATCGACGCGCGCCCCTTCTCGTCCACAAAGGCATAATCGCAGATAAAGGACCAATTGATGGCGGGCATGAGTTCATTATATAGTAGGGAATATTTTTTTTGTCATTGCGAGACCTGCTTTTTAGGGCGAAGCAATCTCCCTCAATGAATTACCCTTTTCATTGAGGATATTACTTCCATTACCTGGCAGGAGATTGCCGCAGCCTGCTGCGCAGGCTTCGCAATGACAATAAATAATTTGTCGGGGTGGGCGAAGCGGAAAGCCTGCCTTTAGGTACTGTGTAGCGATGTGAAGCCCACCCTTGCGGTGTCCCCGCAGGGGATTTGCGAAGCGAAGCGATATCCTCGTAAGAGGAACCGCCGACTTCATTGACTTAGATAATTATCCTGAAATCCCTAGCGTCAGGTTAACTTTTTATAAAGCGGTGTCTCTATATTCAATTTCCTTTTGAATTTTAAAGAACTCTTCTCCAATTTCTTTTTCGAGTCTTAATAAAACATTGCTTAACACAAGATTGTCAATAGTTGGTTTTGTTGTAATAAGAGTAACAGTAACAAGTCCTAATGAATAGGCGGTTCCTTGTGCTGGGTCAGTAAATCCAAAATTGCTTGGTCCAGCCAAAAGTATATTTTGAACATTTCCCAAAAGACCTAATCTAAACATTACACCTTTGGGGTTTGCGTGAACATTATGACTGGCTAATTTGTAATAAGGGCGTAGATGGTCTAATCCTGAATTTTCTTCGATGTCACTGAAATTTGGATCATCTTTGTCTAGCGCTGATGATGCCCATCCATAATTATTTCTATACGAATCTCCAAAACGGTTAATTAATTTATCGCGCATCGCTTTTATAGAATCATATTCATCTTGTGGGATTGGTTCAACCCCTAGCGCTTTATAGTGTTTTAGGTAAAGGGTGGCAGCCTTATATGACTCAATATTATCGTGAAGTAAATATCTTTCGGCGATTTCATTTCCGGATGTCTTGATGAACGATGCTACCACGGCTATCTCGTGCAATGAACGCCATCTTGCATGCGCGCCATCAGCAAAACCATTCCTTAGTAAAACTAATACTTCAAATGCAATTTGACATGCCCTTGCATGTAATCTTGTCAGGGCTTCAAAAACACAATCCTCTGTCTCCGCTGCATCTTTACGAAACTCATTGTTGAAATCATCCCCTGCTTCAAATGCTAAAACCAAAAAAGCTTCAAATAAATCGAAAGGTTTTTTCCAATCCCTTTGGAGTCTTTTTTCAAAACCATGCATATCTTTTCTATGGGCTTTCAACTTGGTAGAAATTTCTTTCTTAAGATCTGACAGAATCGGTTCTGTCATTTCTTTAATTATTTGGGGGACACTCTCTTTTACTTTTTCGTTCAACTCTTCATAAAAAATATCAAGTTCCTGTTCTCCGCCAATATCAATTTCAACTTTTTCCCCTTCCGAAATTCCCAATAATTTAATTTGCTCATCGTCTAAATTAAAACTGAGATTGATTGAATCACCACTAATATCTTTTAATTTTTTCTCCAGTTCATCAACTTGGTATTCTGTAAGATTAATTCCTCTCTTTTCCAGTTGCCTTTTTATGAGTTTTGCGCCTACTACTGGAAAACTATAAGATTCTTGAAATTCCTTCTCGAATATTCTTTGAAGCGTATCCATTATTTAACCTTAGTTTGTAAAAAACCACTTAATTATTTGCGTTACTCCTGTCACTCATCTACCTTATCGATTTCCTTTTGCCTGGTTGTGCATCTTGCACAACATTTGGCAGTTTCGGATGTCGGTTGCGCCGCCTTTGCTCCAGGCCGCCACATGGTCGGCATCCATTTCGTTCAACTTCCAGATCTTGGTTTTATTGGCATCATGGCCCAATGCGCAAAGCGGGCAGTTTGATCTTTCTTTGGAAACGGCTTCCACCGTTTGCCTTTCATACACGGCCTTCTTCACCGCATCATCGAACACGCGCACATCAAGCAATCTTGTATCCACGGACCCGCCCAGAATGAACTCAAAGATGCCCTTGCGGGATTTGACATAGGGATCCGCGTAAAACGCCCGCACTTGCGCCGAAACATTTTTGGGGTCATAGGGTTTGTGATGGTGTTCTTCATACAACCGCCCCCACTCCAGCCCGCGCATTTCGCTTTCCACATCCTCAAACACGCTGGAAACCCAGTCGATGACACAGTTGAAATAGGTTTTCAACTCAGCGATATTGTTGTCATACCGATGCAGGCTCATATAATCGCCGATATTGCCCTGGCTGACCCAGTCCAACGCGCGTTCCAGGTACGCCTGACGGTTGACCGCGCCGGAGATATACGCGCCCCATTTCTGGATGTTGGCGTTCTGGCTGTTGCTGAACTCGGCCTTGGCGAGCGTGACGAAGGGGCCGGAATAGACCGCGTTCAATAACTCCTGGTCATTGAGCGGCACACCGGCGATATTGATGGTTCTAAACCAGTCCTTGATCTCGCTCTCGGTGCCTTCGCATTCATAGATGAGCAGCCTGGTTTTCAAGATCTTGTCCTGCTTGTCGGACGCGATGCCGCTGAAATATTGCTGCATGCCGTTCTCATCCTTGACGGCAAACTTATCGGTGACATAGCGCCCAAAACTGGTGATGCGCTGCTGCCCGTCCAGGACTTCCAGCTTATCCCCATCCACCTTATTAAAATAGATCAACCCCAGCGGGTAGCCCTTGAGGATGGAATCGATGACGGCCACATCCTTCTTGCCGTCAGCATAGAAATAATTGCGCTGGTATTCGGGCTGGATGGTCAATCGGCCGGACAAGCCAAACAGCCCCCTGCCTTCCAGTTCGTTATAGACGAAACCCTCGCAAATATCTTGTACAGTAATGTCGGTTTTTAGAGTAGTGATCATTTTGTACTTTTCCTATGTCTAATTAATACCCTCTGATAGACTTTTTCTAATAAACCATTCTTGAGAACTACGCCACTTGCATTTAAATCGTAAGTTCCATTTTTCCCAAATTTCGCGAGATATGCTTTTTTACATTCTTCCGAAGAATATACTTTCGTTTTCAATTTATATAAATCCAGATTCTCACACATGCCTAAGATCTCAAATTGCTCAGGGGAGTATTTGTCGAGAAAACTGATGGGTACGCCCATCACGCCATCGTAGTCGCTGGGTATGGCATCGGTGAATGGCACTTCAATGGCATCATAGTTATCGTAGCGAATATAGGCTTTTTTGCCTTTGATCTCCTTGTGCTTGCTGTATTTCAAATTATCCGCCATGGTCATTAGCGATAAGGGCTGATGGCGCCTGCCATGATCAAGGTTGGTGAACCAGCGTACCCCCTTTATGCGTAGAAATTTTCTCCCCTTTTCGTCGATTCTCCACCCGGCAGCGTTGAGTGGGTATTCGTCAGGCACTTCAAATTCTCTATCCCCGCTACTAATACTTGGTCCAAGCCAAATTTTATTTTCTTTAATTAGAGGGAAAACTTCTTTATACGTGATTGCGTTCATATTCCCGATTATGGATAACTGTTTACCTGCTTCCATAATCCAAGCTAAAAATTCGCGAAAGAGAGAAAATGGCGGATTGGTTATGATGATATCGGCCTCATCTCGCAAGGCTTTGATCTCCGGGCTTCTAAAATCCCCATCCCCACTTAAGTAATGCCACTCCAAATCATCCACATCCACCTTGTGGTCACCGGTTTTGTCGATAGTTAACGAAAAAATCTTTCCATTGATATTGGTTTTGACTTTATCGTATTTTTCGTCCCTGATCTCTAACAGCGATGGTTGGAGAACAATTTTGTGAGTTTTACTTTCCACAGCATAGCTGGTGCTGATAAGTTTCTTCAACCCGAATTTATCAAAATTTTGGGCGAAAAATCGGGTAAAGTTGCTCCATTCCGGGTCGTCGCAGGGCAGCAGCACCGTCTTGCCTCGAAACACATCCGGGTTGAATTCCAAATATGCAGAAATCTCTTTTTCTATATCATGGTACTGGGTGAAGAACTCGTCGAATTTTCCCCGTTTGGCTTCTGTGAGCGTGATATTTGGCATATGACCCCGATTCAATGGATGAAAAACAGTATGACAAAAATTATTATATATGAATAGAAGGAATCAATTTATGAGGTAAACAACAAAACCCTAATGTGAAATCATTGTCACAAGAGGGTCTTTTTTTGATGTCTTTTTGTCGGGGTGGGCGGATTTGAACCGCCGACCTCACGGACCCGAACCGTGCGCTCTAGCCGGGCTGAGCCACACCCCGAACAAGCAAATTATACCTTAGTCACCACCGGGCAATAAATAATAAAAAGGGATGCTGCACGGACCCGGGCCGCGACCGAAGGGAGGACGCTAGCCGGAGTGCGAAGCCTACCTTTAGGTACTGAGCCACACCCCGAACATGAACCTCTTGATAAAACTGGTTCAGCGAAAAATTATACCATCGGCTAATTAAGTATTATTTTTCTCAGCAATAAACCTATCCATTATGGATATGGTGAGATATGTATATAACAATGCTAATCTGGCATCACTTTCTGAAACGGAATCTTGACGATGACCGATGTTACTGACAAAATCCCAATTGGCTTGAATGATCTTTTCAATGCTTTCTCGGTAACGATCACCTGCATCTAATGACTTTAGGAAATATCGAGTAGTCCATTTCAATTTATTACCCGCATCATCCGCTTTTGGTTGTTCTTGACCTTCTGGGACATATGAAGGGTCGAAGGTTTCGTTGCCAAATTTCACTAACACGGTTCGGCAGCTATAGCCTATTTGATACCAAGATTTTCCTGAACTATTTGATGTTAAGGTAAAAAGTTGTTTATATGCATCAGTGAGTAATTTATGAGTTTCAGGGTAATGAAGACTTGTTTCAATGTCTACTAATGATTGTAAATCTTTTACCATATCTACTGGTGTGATGAGGTTTTCTAAGTTTCTTATTTCTGAGTCAATGTAACTATATATCGGATCAAATAAATTTTCCAATGCACTGTGTATATAATCTATGAGTTTAGAACTTGTTCCACCATAAGTTGTTGTCCCAATTTGCCACAATCCATCAGATTGATTATTGAATCTATCTATCGCCCACTCGAGAATTTTTAAGGATTGTGCGGACCTCTCTTTTTCATCTAAAGAAAAGCCAAGATTGGTTCTACCGGCGCCAATAGTACCTGCCATATTGCGCCCTCCAACCCAAGCTTCGGCATCAAGGGTTTGATACGCTGAAGTTGATCTCAATAAATGTAGAATTCGAGTAATTATTGGGTGATGATCAGCAAAATAAATAACCCGAGCTAATTCTTCATCTGCGTGATTATAATCAGCCCGAAGCAAAGTTTGCCTTTGGTTTTGCCATCTTGCTCTAACATCTGCTAATTCAATGCCCATTATTGCCTCCCAAAATTACTTAAAGACCTTTTCAATTCATCGAGTGCATGATTTGTTTCTTGATTTGCGTGTTGTGTGGAAGATCCCTCATCAACTAACTTTATATCTTGTAAGCACCCAGGACAAATAATGGTTTCCTCAGCAATTACTTGCTTTATTAGAATGTTGATTTGAAATTGACATTCCGGACATTCGACAGTCACTAAATTGTATGAAATATCAAAGTCGTTCATCACAATTCCCTTTGAAAAGCTTGGTGCAGTAAAAGTTGGAAAAACATTTCTGTCTGGTGTTCCGATTGCTGATATTTCTTATAGATTGAATGAGTTTTTTAACAAATATCACTGCATAATGCTCAACTTGTTGCTTTGCCATGCGTGCGTCGTGTGAGGTGTGTTTGGCTTCATCGATGGCGATTACTTCCCCATTTTCCTGGAATGGGTAGTAATCGGTTGTATCGTTCCATGGTTTTTCCTCATAACCATCCACGGGTATCTCTAATTTGACCCTAGATTTGTCTCTTAAGTGCCATCCGGCTTGTTCAAGCTGCGGGTCAATCAGGTATTTTCTGGTATTGGATTCTCTAATGATATGCAATGGTTCTCCTTCCCGAGGTTAATGCAGCGGTAACGGCGTAAGGATAATTATATAGTGAATACGTTTTCCGATTTCTCATTCGTTTACTTGAAAGATTGACTGGTGGAGATTGCTTCTTCGCCCTTTAGGCTCATCGCTTTGATTGATCTGCTTGAAATTCACATTTTTATCGATTAAAGCTTCTTATCAAGTCCTAATTCTCCCTCGATTCCCGACATTGCTTCTTTCAATAATTCGATGACTGGAGACATTCCATTTTCTTTCTCTTTCCTGTCTCTTAAGATTGCAAATACAAGTTTGGCAGCTTGTAATCGTATCTTGGGGTCATTTTCATTCAGAGCGTCCCGGATGGCGTTGACCGCCGATTCCGTGAGTTCGAGCAGGTTGTCTTCGGCTTGTTGGCGTAAGTGTGATCGCTTTTCATCAAGTGCTTTAATAAATTCTGCGTCATATTTCTTCCATCGGTGGATCGTCATCCGGCTGATCCCTAATTCCTCTGCGACCTCCGTGTCCTTTCGGCCTTGCAGGATAAGCGCAAGGGCCATTTCTTCTTTTTCATTCATTTCTCCAGTATTGTTGTTTTCCATGGGTTGGTTCCTTTCATATGTCAAATGTTTTTGTAACTGTGTTTAAAAACAAAAATACACCGCTCACCAGCAGCCCTCATCCCCCTCCAACCCTATATATATTATAGAAAGAATTTTCTAAAATACAAGTGGTTTAATAAATATACAGTAGTAAATGTTACATTAATTCCTTGAAAAATGTAACATACCGTAACATTTGTAACACCGAGCCTAGTCACAGGAGTGACAGGCGAAGGTCATGACACAGAGCGCAGCGTGGTGCACCCGTAGCACCGAGGCCTCGCGCCTCGAGGGCGGAGGGTGTTGAACCTTGTGCAGGGGCCACAGCGCGGACAAAGTGCCATGCGAGTGTGGCTTCCCCGGAATGAAGCGGCATCGCTGTAGCGTTTCACAAGAGTTAAACGTGGAAGTGCGCTAAGTGAAAAAGCATCAGGTTTTTATCACTTTGCGCAATGCCGCTATCAGGGAGGGGATAGTAACGCCGGGGGATTGGTTTGGTTGGTAGATGAGTTTTTGGATAGGAATTTTCAATCTTATCTGTGTTTATCTTTGTTACATCTGAGTGAATCTGTGGTCGGAGATCGATGCAGGAGCATCGATTGGAGATGCCTGAAATGAAGCAGCCTCGAGCTGCTATCTTTTCAGGTCCACATCCCCTGATGTTAGAATAAAATCTCAGAATATATCTACCGGAGAATAACTCATGGAAAAAGATCATAAAGTGCGTGTTGCGATCGTCGGCGTGGGCAACTGCGCCTCCGCCCTGGTGCAGGGCGTTCATTTCTATCAGAATGCCAAAGATGACGAACGGGTGCCCGGCCTGATGCACGCCAACCTGGGCGGCTACCACGTGCGCGACATCGAGTTCGTTGCCGCGTTTGACGTGGTGGACACCAAGGTCGGGCTGGACCTGGGCGAGGCCATATACGCCTTCCCCAACAACACCTACCGCTTCGCGGACGTGCCCAAACTGGGCGTCAAGGTCTCGCGCGGCATGACGCATGACGGTCTGGGCAAGTACCTCTCGCAGATCGTCAAGAAAGCTCCCGGGCCTACCGATCACGTCGCCAAGATCCTCAAGGACACCGGCGCCGATGTGCTCATCAATTACCTGCCGGTTGGTTCCGAGATGGCCACCAAGTGGTATATGGAGCAGGCGCTTGAGGCCGGCGTGGGCGTGGTCAATGCCATTCCCGTCTTCATCGCTTCCTCGCCCTACTGGGCGCCGCGTTTTGCGGAGAAGAAGCTGCCTATCATCGGCGACGACATCAAGAGCCAGGTGGGCGCCACCATCCTGCACCGCGTGCTCACCAGTCTCTTTGTCGACCGCGGCGTGCAGCTCGACCATACCTACCAGCTCAACTTTGGCGGAAACACCGACTTCATGAATATGCTCGAGCGCGAGCGCCTGGAGTCCAAGAAAATCTCCAAGACCGGCGCGGTGACCAGCATGATGCCCTATGAGCTGCAAGCCCGCGACGTGCACGTCGGGCCGTCGGACTATGTACCATGGCTGGATGACCGCAAGTTCTGCGAGATCCGCATGGAGGGTACCACCTTTGGCAATGTTCCTCTGCTTCTTTCCGCCCACCTGGAAGTGTGGGATTCGCCCAACTCCGCTGGCGTGATCATCGACGCGGTGCGCTGTGTTAAGCTTGGCCTCGACCGCGGTATCGGCGGCCCCTTGATCGCCCCCGCCTCCTACTTCATGAAGACCCCGCCTAAGCAGTTCAAGGATGAGGAAGCGCGCGAAATGACCGAAGCCTTCATCCGCGGCGAGAACACGGGGAAATGACGGATAAAAACTGCCCCTTTTGCCGTATCGCCGCGGGAGATAATGATACGGAGGTGGTCTACCAGGATGAGCAAATCACGGCCTTCTGGGATCGCCATCCCGGCGCGCCTGTGCACATTCTGATCATCCCCAACCGCCATTATCACTCGCTCAATGAAGTAACCGAAGAGGATGCCGGTTTGCTTGGGCGCATGGTGCTTAAAGCCCGCGATCTGGCGGTCGAGCTGAAGGTTGACCAGAGCGGCTACCGCATCTTCATGAACACCGGGTTTGACGGCGGCCAGACCATCTTTCACATGCACTTGCACTTGATGGGCGGCAGGCACCTGGGGATATATCGTCCGTCCTGAACTAGAGAATGAAGAGGAAAATTCTTCCGGTCCTCTGCCTGTCCCTGCTGATACTGGCTTCATGCGGGCGGTCGGAAGTTGGCGTTTCGCCTTTTGAACAGTTGGCGCAGAAATTTCAGCAGGAGCTGGTTCTTCCCGAGGAACCGGTCGAAAGCCCTTCTTTCCTCATTTTGCCGGACGAGGAACTGTTCTATGGCCCCTCAACCGCTGGCTTTAAGGTTGGGTCGGTCCTCCCGGAAGATTCGGCTTTAGCTCGCTATCAGGAATTGGTGGACGAACGCATCCTGGATGGGATGGCGATCCTGGAGAAGATCAGCCAGGATTATTCCGTCAATCCGCGCCTGCTGCTGGCTGTGCTTGAATACCAGGCAGGCGGGCTATCTGAGAGTAAGGCTGCGTTGGATGAGTATCCCTTCATCCAGGATGACCCCGCCCGTAAAGGTCTCTTCCGTCAGCTCTCCTGGTTGGCCAATGAGCTTAACCGCGGGTTCTATTCCCGCCGCGTGGGCGGGCTGCGGCGTTTTTCCACGCGGGATGGCATGGAGGTGATCACTTCCTCCCAGCCCAATGACGCCACCGCTGCGATTCAGTACGCTCTTGGGAAGATGCTGGGTTATCACGATTGGCAGGTCGCGGTTGGCCCTTTGGGGATCAGCGACCAATATGCTGCTTTATTTGGCGGTCCTGGTGAGTTCTCTGAGTTCAAGCCCACGTTGGATCAACCGGGACTAATTTTGCCTTTTTCAGAAGACGAAGGCTCGTCCTCGGTTTCTCACGAGGGCTCGTCCTCGGTCTCTCACGAGGGCTGGTTCTTTACCGGCGGTCCGCATTCCGCCTGGGGCGATGGGGCCGCCTGGGCTGCGCTGGATTTCGCGCCGGATGAGGAAGGCTTCGGCTGCTATGATTCGGATGCGTGGGTACTGGCTGCAGCGGACGGGCTGATCGTTCGTTCGGAGGACGGCATCGTGGTGCAGGATCTGGATGGCGACGGATTCATGGGCACCGGCTGGACGATCCTGTATATGCACATCGCGGAACGTGACCGCATCGATGCCGGCGCTTTCCTGACCGCCGGCGAGCGCATCGGTCACCCCTCCTGCGAGGGAGGTCCTTCCACAGGCGTCCACCTGCACCTGGCTCGCCGCTATAACGGCGAGTGGATCCCCGCCGATCAGGATGTTCCTTTCGTCCTTTCCGGTTGGGTTTCCTCCGGCGCTGGGGTAGAATATGACGGCACGCTCAACCGCGAAGCCCAAACAGTGGAAGCGTCCGGATTCCCAACCGATGAAAACAAGATCCTCCGCTAAGATCATCTCTCTGGTGCTGCTCACGACCGTCATTTTGGCGTCCTGTGTGGATGAAGCGCCATCGGCTTTGCAGCTCGAGCCAACAGATTCCGATCCAACGCCGACCCTAACCCCGGTCCCGACGGAAAAACCCGCCCCGACCGGATATATTACCTACCTGACGCAATCCGGCGATACGCTGCCGGTGGTCTCCGCCCATTTTGGCGTGGAACCCTATCAGATCATGTACGATGGGGATCTTGATCCCGACCTCATTCTTCCGCCTGGCACCCGGTTGGATGTAAGGGATCTCCTGAAAGAAACCTCCCGCTCTGACATTCTTTTCCTGGATTCCGATGTGGTCTTTTCCCCTTCGACAGTGGGGTTTGACATCCTTGCGTTCGCACAAGAACAAGAGGGTTTCCTGGGTCAGATGGAAGAACAAATGACGCGCGGCCTGACGCCCGCAGCCCAGATCGTATATGACCTGGCGTTGGAATTCTCCATCAATCCCCGCATCCTGCTTACCCTGATGGAATATGAGAGCGGCTGGGTGACGCGCAAGCCGGTGGATGAATTCGAGCTCAGTTATCCTTTCGGCTGGGAAAAGCGCGACCGAACCGGCACTTATTTTCAAACTGGCTGGGCCATCACCCAGCTAAGCCAGGGCTATTACGGCTGGCGGGATGGCTCGCTGACCGAACTCACCTTTACCGATGGCGCAGCGCTGCGCCTTTCGCCTTTCCTCAACGCAGGCACGGTGGCGGTTATGTATACCTTATCGCAGATCCATGACCGTGAGCAATGGGAAGCAGCGCTGTATAGCCCCGGCAATATCGTGGATATTCATTTTGACCTGTTCGGCGATCCGCAGGCGCGCACCTTTGGCGTGGAGCCGCTGTTACCGGAAAATACGGAGCAGCCGCAGCTCAACCTGCCTATCCCGGTCAACGAAAAATGGAACCTGACCGGCGGCCCGCACTCCGCCTGGGGACGTTACGGACCCCGTGCCGCGCTCGATTTTGCGCCGCCGTTAGATCGGGCCGGCTGCGGCAACTCGCAGCGTTGGACCACTGCCGCGGCTGCCGGGCGTGTGGTGCGCGCTGGCAATGGGGTGGTGGTTCTTGATCTCGACATGGACGGCTACGAGCAGACTGGCTGGGTGCTGGTGTATATGCACGTGGCGAATTCCGAACGCGTGCAGGTCGGGGATGTGCTGAAACAGGATGACCGCATTGGGCATCCCTCTTGTGAGGGTGGGTCATCCTCGGGAATTCACATCCATATCGCGCGCAAGTTCAACGGCGAGTGGGTGCTGGCGGATGGCGGCCTTCCATTTGTCTTGTCCGGTTACCGCGCGAAAAACGGGGAGGAAACCTGTGATTATGCCTGGTGGGGTTGGTGCAGGGGCTCGCTGAGTAACGGGGAATATACCGCGGTGGCTGATCCTTTCGGCAACTTCTGGACGCGCATCATCCGCCCTGAAAGCCGGCCTGAGTTCTTCTTCACACCCACGCCCATGAAATGAACCAAACACATCTTATCCGCGCGGAATTTCACTGCCATACAGTTTATTCCCATGACAGCAGCAACCGTATCCCGCTGCTGCTGCATGCCGCCGAAGAGCGCGGCATTCAACGTTTGGCGATCACGGACCATAACACCATCCAGGGCGCCATGAAAGCCAAAGAGCAGGACCCGGAACGCGTAGTGGTAGGGGAGGAGATCCTGACGACGCATGGTGAACTGCTGGGGTATTTTCTCGAAAAAGAGGTTCCGCGCCGCCTGTCGCCCATGGAGACCATTGATCGCTTGAAAAAGCAGGGCGCGGTTATCGTGGTGCCGCATGTCTTTGACCGCCGTCGCCATGGCTGGCGCAGTGAGGACCTGGAGCAGATCCTCCCACATGTAGACGCGCTGGAGGTGTTCAACGCGCGCTGTCTCAACCCGCGCACCAACCGCATGGGACGAGAGTTTGCGGAGGGACGCGGCTTCGCCATGACCGCAGGCTCAGACGCGCACTCGGTGGTGGAGCTTGGCTTAGCGTCCGTCTGGCTTCCTGCCTTTAACGACCCGGATGAACTGCGTGAAGCGCTTAAGTTTTCGCGGATTGAGGGACGCCTGCTTTCTCCGCTAGACCACTTCAAAGCCAGCGCCTTGATCGCAGCCGGGCGGATCAATCCATTAAAAAAGCGTTGAGGAAATGTAGTGCACCCCAAATACTGGACATGAATTAAGTAGATACGAAGGACTGAGTTCTAAACTGAACAGGACTCAGTCCTTTTAGTTTAACCTTAATCCTGCGATTATTGTAGTAATCAATATATTCAGATAACTCTTTGTAGAAATGCTCAGTAGATAAGAACTCTTGATTGTGAAAAAACTCGGACTTGAGAATGCCAAAGAAGTTCTCGATGACACTGTTATCGTAACAGTTGCCCTTTCTGGACATACTCTGCCGGATGCCTTTATCCTTGAGCATCTTCTGATAGATTCTCATCTGATATTGCCAGCCCTGGTCTGAATGCAGGATCAACTGACTATTGTCAGGGATTTTCTGAAAAGCGTCCTTGAGCATAGCCGTGACTTGGCAGAAATTTGGTCTCTTGGATAGGGAATAGCTGACTATCTCACCATTGAAAAGATCCATGATCGGTGAAAGATAGAGTCTTTGGCCAAAGAGCTTGAATTCAGTGATATCGGTTGCCCATTTCTGGTTAGGCCGATCAGATCTGAAATCACGTCGCAGAAGATTGGGGGCCGTTTTTCCCACCTCACCCCGATAAGAGTGGTATTTCTTCTTCCGCAGCATACAGGTGAGTTGTTCCTGCTTCATAAGCTTCATGACCAACTTGTGGTTGGTCTGGAATCCCTGCTGCCTCAGTTCAAGCGTGACCCGTCGATAACCATAACGACCTTTATGCTCACAACAGATGTTTCGAATCGCCTCTCGTTCCTGGAGGTGCTTCCGAGGCTCACCCAAGCGTTTCAGATGATAGTAATAGCTGCTTCTGGGAAGGTGCGCGATGATCAGAAGCAACGCTAAAGGATATTTATGCCTTAGTTCAGAGACAACAATTACCTTTTCCCTTTTTCGCGCTTTTCCCGCTCTGCAACCAAGGCGTTCAATTTTTTTAGGTACTCATTCTCCGCTTCCAGGTACTGAATTCTATCCAGCAGTTCTTCTTCCCTGGTTTTTGGCGGCTTAGGCTTCGGTGTCCTTGGCTTTCTGCCTTTCTTCTTTCCTTCCAATCCTTTTATCCCATTGTCCAAGTATCTTCGCTCCCATTGCCAGATTGTTGATGATCCACTGATACCAAATTGTATCCCTGTCTCCATGCATGATAAGTGGTTATCATGCATGTATTGCAACACTCGGTATTTTTCCGCGGCAGTCCAGTTATAGGCATGGCTCCTCAACCCCTTTTCTCCATATTCACGATACAGCCTTACACTTATCCCCAACTTCTTTCTGTCCACCCGATATCGGAGGGACGCACTGCCTATGCTTTCCCCGCCTTCTACTGCTCGTATTGCTGCTAATAGTTCTTCTTTACTTATCTTTGTCATAATAAAACTGCACCCTTTCTGTTGGTTTTGGTGTCCAACTTTTGGGGTGCAGTTCAAAACAGGCTTTTTTAATTTCCCATAATTTTAATGGATCGGGTAATTCATAAGAATCTGGTAGGGGCCACGGCTGTGCGCCCCTATATCTTATAGCAATTGTTTACGTCTGGTCTTGATAGTTGGAAGAATTGAAGTAAAATTCTGAAACACTTGGGGCGGTGGCGGAACTGGCAGACGCAGAGGACTTAAAATCCTCCGGTGGTGACACCTTGTGGGTTCAAATCCCTCCCGCCCTACAAGTATTTTTTTTTAGCGATAAGCTCTTTAGTGTAAATCTCCTTGACTGAATTTTTGATTAAAAAAAAGATGATGGTACTAAACCATCATCTTTTTATGTTTGTTAGGTTTATCAGAAAATCATTACTTCGAGGCCTGAAATGCCACATTTTGGCCACTTGAAGACGTTCCAGTTCCATAGAAGTAGGTATTAGTGGTAGTTCCAGAAACAGTTGCCCAATAACTGGCATCCGCTGTAGTAATTGTCAATGTATCTCCTATAAGATTGCCCGTAACCGTCCTGGTCGCTGAGTAGTTTGTGTATACAATGGTTCCGGTCACAGAACCGTCAGATGCTTGAACTAGGTCCATGTAGAAGGTATATGCAAGATTACCAACTAAACCGCTTCGGCCAGTCCAATGGCCTGTAACATCCAAAATAGGTACGGGGACACACTCAGAATCAAATTTATAGCCAGGCATGGTCGGAACAGGTTCACCAGGAGCAGCATCACCATGGGCAATATGGGCGTCCCAAGCATTATCACTAATATTTATCTTAATAAAGGTGCCAGAATCCTTATCATAGTGGCAAACATCCACTTTTGTTCCAGGCGCTGCAATGACCATTCCAGCAATGACTAACAACGCAAGTACACTTCCAGTCACAGAAAATAGAATTTTCTTCATCAATATACCTCCATATTAAATTTCGTAATATTTTTTTGTTCCGCAAAACCGAATTATCTATACCCACCTCCAAAATTCTTGATGCGTCAGCTTGGATTCTGCAATTAACAACAGAACAGAACCATTTATTCTGAGCAGGCCGGTTTTGCTATTGGCTCCCCAAAGGTTTCCCCAAAATGAGTGGTGATTTGGCAATGAATTGGTTAAGCAACCATCTATTGCCTTTGGTTCTTCGCCCTCTTAAAGATATTATATAAAAAAATTCAATTATGTCAATTTTGTGGATAGACTTTATGAGTTATTGTTTTGATTATTCATTCCAGGCAAAAAAATATTTTTTCAATTGAAGTTTTCTTTTTTACCAGTCAAATTTTTGGAACTTAAGTCAATCGCTTCTGAAATCGCCCCTGGCTTTTTCTGCGTTTCTGAAAATATGAGTGAATCGCAAAGATCGGCGCGATCAACCCCGGCAGCGGATCTTTCCAGCCAAAGATCACATCTTTCCCTTTCGGCTTGTTCCTGAGCCAGTCGCGCAAGTCGAATTTTCTTTTTAATATCTCGCCAGTTACCGTAAGGAATTCTTCGACGTGTGAAACCCACTCAATTCCATCGATTTGTTTGGTTACAGGGGTAATTTTATTTCCGGAACTTGAGTGATACATGATCGCGGGGAAATTCACGCCGCTAAGAGTTGCCATAAAAATGCTCAGCCAGGACCGGGCGTTGATCTCGATCCATTTATATTTTCCATCTCTTTGGTCGTATTTATACTCAACCTGTCCCAAGCCTGAATATCCGATCTCCGATAGTAATGAATTTTGATGTTATCCAAAATTGTGAATAATTGAAATAGATTTAATTAATAGACGGACACTCATTAATTTATTTAATAAGTCATGAGTGGCTTGACACTAGATATCGCCTGAAATTTTGATTAGCTGGATGTTTCATTAAAATGTAAAGGAATATACATTCACGGGAGTAGAAGCGTAGACAGGGCAGAGAACTTAAAATCCTTCAATGGCGACACCTTATGAGTTCGAGTCAAACCGCCCTATAAGCATTCTAATATTTCCCTAACATTCATTCGATAGAATTTCATAATGATTTCAGTGAAATCTATGAAAGTGTTATTAGGTGTCGTTCTTCTATCGATTTCTGCATGCGTACCTTTGCGATCTGATGAACAACCCATTCCGACCTCGGAATCCAATGAAATTTCCATTGATGTTTCCCCATGCGCGAATGTCTCCAGCATCTGGTTGGGGCAGGTAACTGACGATTTGGAAAGTGTTGCTTTCTCCAGCCCCTGGGGATTGATTCTTCGTCAGCAAGGGTGTGAGGTGAGCGGTAAACTGGCGCTTAATCCGAATGGACCTGACATTGAGTGTGTCATCAATGTGACCAGGCTGAAATGTCATTTCAACTCAGGGGAGCAATGCTCCAATGAGGTGATTCTGGAAATAATGGATAGCCAGTTATCCGGGAAACTGAATAGTTGTTTCTCCACAGAGAGCGATGTTAATCTCGAGAAAAGCACTGAACGTGAACTCAAGGAATTAAGTGGCGAGGAAAATCCTGAAGAGTTTCCTGCCAATCCCCACCCCGAGGGTTGTTGGCTTCATAGTCTGTACAAAGCAGGATTCACCACAGTATTTTGCGAAAAATTCGATGATAACTCCAATCATTGGCCGATCGGCAGCGGCTCAGGCTCGTTGGCTTTGACGGGAACCGCGATCGAGAATGGTATGTTCATCCTTAACGTATCCGGATTTACATCGGATGGGGAGGAAACCTCAGTCTTGCATTTTCTCCCGCCCATGGTGTTTGCCGAGGATTATCTTTTTCAGGCTGCTGGCCGGATCAACTCCGATTCGCCACAGGCTGCCTGGGGTTTGGCATTTGAAGGTGAATACAGCGGAAATACTCTCTCCAAATATCTCTTCCTCATCTCTAACAGCGGGCAGTACACATTATTGAGATTTGAGAATTCCCAATTAGTGCCAATTCTCCTACCGAAAGAAAATGCAGCGATCAAAATACAAAATGACAATACTATAACTATCGTGAAGGACTTTGATGGGTATGAATTCTATATCAATGGGACGTTAGTGGAGACTTTGCAGCTGCCCCCGTTGGCAGACAATGGGTTAATGCTGACGGTTTCTGTCGCGGCTGGCGTTGACGCGGAATTTGAATTTGATAATCTGTTGATCCGCAGCCCAGTCCGACAATAATTAGATTCTTAAATTGGCAGAATCTTGACTGCCATCCTTCAAGCGGTTTAAAGGTTTTGGCTCCATGAGTTCATCTCGCTTTACATAAAGGAGACCTTTTTTCCTGGGCTTGATGCGCCATCGAACTAAAGTGATTGCTCCTTTTTCGATTTCAATACAAGTGATCCAGCGTGGATGGACGGCGCTTCCTGTGTTAAAGTAGGGCGGGTCATCATCATCAGGAAAATATGCATTGTGGGTATGTCCACAGATCAGCGGCTGTTGGTTTTCTGCTGCCCATCCTTTTAAATTTCGCTCCACCTTTTGCTGCTTGTAAATATTCTGGGAAACGCTGCCTGGATCCTGAAGGCCCATCAGCTGAAGAGGACGCCAAAATGTGCGCAGCAGGATACGGTTCAGCCATATTGTGCGATGAAAGAGATCATCGCTCTGGTGGCCATGTAGCGCAAATAGCTCAATACCGGATTCTTTATGTTTAAATACCAATGCTTCGTTCACCTCGAAATTGTTAAAAAGGATTTCAGGTTTTTCTTTATTCTGTGAGAATATGTGATTGAGCTTTATTTGGAATAACTTAGGATTGCTGTATTCCACATCGTGGTTGCCGAATATATAGTGAAAACGCTTTTTTTGGTGAAATTTTTGCAGCAGCCGATAAACATTGTCATGCGCAAGGCGGATGGGTTCGACAAATTTAAATTTCAGTAATTCATCCCCATCCCCGAGTTCTACATAAGTGAAGTGGGCTTTGTAATAGTACTGCAGAGCATATAAGTAAATAATCTCATTGCGTGCAAATTCATCTGCCCAACTGTTATTCCCGCGATGGACGTCTGAAAAAAACACCAATCGGTCGCTATTGGTGAAATCGATCCGTTTGGCATCGTGAAATAGTTTGGTAAGCCGCTTTAATTTCGCCATGGTCGATTGAAACTTAGGAAAAATCCGGTAAAAGATACCATTTGCTAATTAGAACGTCAACCGCATGATTGTAAAGGTTTGGTTAATAAAAATTTCACAATTTACATTTATTTCGCCTGGTTGGCATATTTATTGCAATAAATCATAAATAAATATTTCTGCGCTTGTAAAAATTCTTGCAGACGGAAGGAAGTGGAAAATGGCAACCTATTATGAAATACCTGGAGGGCTCAACTGGTGCAAGGCTAATTTGCATATCATTATTGGCAACCGGCCGTTGGAAGAGATCATGCAATTCGGTGATACTTGGCGGTCAAGAGGCCATAAACCGCTGGTTCACGTGATCAGCCCGGCAATGGATGGCGGTCGCATGTGGGACAAGCATGAAGATCCCAGCGGGCTGTTGGATAATATCCCGTCGCATATTGATATGTTTATTGTTGATTTTTATAACCGCGAGTCCCCAGAGCTGCCTGCATCCTGGGAAGGAATGACCAGTCCGCCCAAATGGCTATTATGGGAATATAAAGCGGGGTATGTCCGCTACAACGGCGATTATGCAGGATTTGTGAAAAAATTCGGCGTTGACCCACTCCAAACGGGCACGAATCCCACACCCACGCCAACCCCAACGCCCACTCCCACGCCATCCACGGGTTCGGATGTGTTTATTCATATGAATTGCCCCCATTGCGGGAAGCAGATCTTCTAAGAAAGAATTGATAAAAAACACATACCTGCCAATTGGGTGGGTGTGTGTTATTTAAGCAAATGCACCCCGTTTTGATTGAAGGTGAGGATTAATTGATCTTTTCAGCGGCTGATCTGCCTGCCAGCCACCCGGTGGAGAATGCTTCCTGCAGGTTATAGCCACCCGTGTCAGCTGCCAAATCCAGCACTTCACCAGCAAAAAATAATCCTTCCACGATCCTGGATTCCATTGTGCGCGGATCCACCTCCTTGAGTGACACACCACCTGCGGTGATCATGGCTGCCTCCAAGGGGAGGTGTCCATTGATGATTAGACGGAAATCCTTCATCCAGCGTAAGAGTCTGGAGCGTTCTTCCGCCGTGATCTGGTGGCAGGGTTTATCGGCAGCCAATCCGGCTAGCTCGGCACAAACCGGGACCATTTTGATCGGCATCAGGCGCTTCAGCATGGTTGCAGACATCTGTTTGCCATGGCTATCCAGCTCACGACGCAGTCGGGCATCTAGCTGATCCTCATTGAGCGCCGGTTTTAGATCGATACTGATTTCCACATTTTTTCCTTTACTTAACGCGTCTACGATCTCTCCGCTCAATGTCAGCATGACCGGGCCTGACACGCCGAAATGGGTAAACAACATCTCTCCAAACATCTCATTGGCTTTCTTGCTATTGACAAATAGAGAAATTCTCACATTTCTTAATGGCAATCCCTGGAGCTGCTGCGCTGTTGTTCCCTTGGTCTTCAATGGCACCAAGGCGGGCCGTGTGTTCACGATCGTATGTCCAAGAGCTTCTGCCATCCGGAATCCGTCGCCCGTGGAACCAGTGCCGACGTATGAAGCGCCGCCGGTAGCGATGATGACTTGATTGCAGGTTATCGATCGACCGTCTCGCAAGTGGATACCGGTCACCTTTCCATCGGCAGCTGATATCCGCTCAACCGCGCTTTTTGTGACTATCTCTACTCCGCAAGTTCTGACCCAATCGATCAGTTCTTCGGTCAAGGCTTTCGCGTCCATCTCCTTGGGGAACACGCGGCCACCGCGCTCAGTGATGGTTTCAATGCCGATGCGTTCCATGAATTCAATGAGATCCTGGTTGAAAAAACGGCTGAATACCTGTCGCAGGAATTGCCCATTAGGGCCGAAATGGGCGATGAATTCTTCGGAATTGACAGTATTCGTGAGGTTGCAGCGTCCCATGCCGGTAATACGCAGCTTGCGGCCAGGTGAGTCCATTTTTTCCAAAAGGAGCGTTTTGGCGCCATGCGAAGCAGCCTGCCCGGCTGCCATCAGGCCCGCTGGCCCTCCGCCGATTACAAGAACATCATTTTGATGATTGGAATACATTGAAGAATATAACTATAACCGACAAAACACCAAGACCTTTATGGATTAATTAAGAAATGACCGCTGTGATAAAATCCACTTGGAATTTCATGGGTTGAATGAGCAACCAGAAGGGCATAGAATAAACCGCTTCCAATGACCAAGCTGATCATACAGATCCCCTGCTTTAATGAAGAAAAGTCACTGCCGGTGACGTTGAAGGAATTACCGCGCGAGGTGCCGGGGATTGACCAGGTGGAATGGCTGATCATCGACGATGGCAGCACAGACCACACCGTGGAGGTAGCCAAGGCCAATGGCGTGGACCATGTAGTGCGCCTGATCCGGCACCAGGGTTTGGCCAGGGGATTCATGGCTGGCATCCGCGCCTGCGTGGAACAGGGTGCGGACATCATCGTCAATACTGACGCGGATAACCAGTATTTTGCGGGCGACATCATCAAGCTGGTTCAGCCAATACTGGATGGAAAAGCTGAGATCGTGGTGGGTGAACGCCCGATTGCCGAGATCAAACATTTTTCTCCGATCAAAAAACTCTTCCAGCGTATGGGTTCCTGGATGGTCCGAAAGGTCAGCCAGACGGACATACCCGATGCGCCTTCGGGTTTCCGTGCCATTAGCCGTGAGGCGGCCATGCGTATGCATGTATTTTCAGAATATACCTATACCATCGAAACCATCATCCAGGCCGGACAGCATGGCATGGCGATCATGTCTGTGCCGATCCGCACCAATGATTTCCTGCGCAAATCCCGTCTGATCCACTCGTTACCCGCGTATCTTGCCCGGTCGTTCAACACGATCATGCGGATTTTTATGACTTATAAGCCAATGTCCTTTTTTCTGATACCTGGGGGGCTGTTTTTCCTGCTGGGAACCGCACTCGGCCTGCGCTTTCTTTACTTTTACCTGATAACAAAAACCAGTTCCGGCCATATCCAATCGCTTATCTTAACCGCAGTATTGTTAATTCTAGGTGGCGTGTTGATCATTTTCGGTTTAATTGCGGACTTGATCTCAGTCAACCGCAAATTATTGGAGAATGTGGAATATCGGCTGCATCGGTTGGATGAGAAGGTGGAAGATATTAGTAAGAAGTAACGGTATGGCGAGTCTAAAAGAAAAAATCGCTTCCATTCTTCCCCGGAAGGATTGGAGCGCTGAAAAAGTCCACCAATATATCGGCAATTTCAACCGATCCTATTTCGCTTACGCTAACAACGATTCGTTGCGGGAAAAGGCTGCTTCCGGTGGTGTGGCGACTGCTCTATTGTCTTTTTTACTGGAAACCCGGCGCATAGATGGCGCGCTGGTTTGCCGTTCCGTGATTCTAGACGGGAAAGTACGTCCGGAGTTCTTCATCGCTAAAAATAAAGAAGAATTACTCTCCGCTCAGGGGTCCAAATACATGGAAGTGGGTTTCTCCGAAGATGCGCTCCCCCTGATTAGATCCTTCACCGGCCGTCTGGCAGTAACACTCTTACCCTGCGATACCAGTACGCTGCGGAGGGCGATGGCAAGTGATACGGGGCTGACGGAAAAGATTATTCTGGTGATCACACTTTTTTGTGGACATAATTCGCTGTGTGAATTGACCGACATGGTCGCCCGGAAACTATCCCCCAAAGGCGCACAGTTGGTGGGTTTCCGCCATCGAAAGGGACATTGGCGCGGAGAATTACGGGCAGAATTCAATAATGGGAAAATTGTCGAAAAACCCTTTTCCTATTTCTCCGATTACCAGAATTTATATTATTTTTGTCAGCAGAAATGTCACCATTGTTACGATCACACTGGATATGATGGGGATATCTCGGTAGGGGATATCTGGTCATTGCGGATGAAAGAAGAACCCATCAAACACAGCGCTGTGGTCACCCGCACTCCTGCCGGGGCTGAAGTTTTCGCTGATGCGGTGAAATCCGGTGTTCTGATTGCCAGGGAAGAACCGATCGCCGAGATCTGTGAAGGACAGGCGCGCAGTATGCCGTTTCATTACAATGTCTCAGCGCGTGCCAGGGCAGGAAAGCTGCTAGGTTTTACGATCAAGGACAGGGTTTATACGCGTGTGCGGTGGAATGATTTTCTTGCGGCTTGGATAGCTCTCTCCAATGAAAAACTTTCGAGATCACCGAACGGCCGCTGGTGGATCGCGCATACACCGCGCTTCATACTCAAATTCCTGCTTTACTTGATGAAAGGACTGGAAAGTTTCTAAAATGAAAGAATATCCGGTCATTTCGATCATCGGCGGTACGATCTGGGGCAACCGCGGGGCGGAATCCATGCTGGTGACCGTCATCGGCAAATTACGCGAAATGCATCCGGGTACGCGATTTAACGTTTTTACCTATTACCCGGCAAAGGACCGTGAGTTGGTCAAAGATGGATCTGTGACCATCCTGAGCGGCAAACCAGGCAGTTTAGTCACCCGCCACTTTTTCGGCGCGATATTATTGTCCTTATTTAAAATGATTGGCTTAAAAGCGCCCAAAGGCAATTTCTTCAAGATCGCACGTGCAATTTCCGATTCGGATCTTTTTTTGGATGTCGGCGGGATCACGTTTTCTGATGGACGCGAAAAGTACCTTCCGTTCAACATCCTCACGATTTGGCCGGCCATGCTTTTGGGTATACCAGTGGTCAAGATGGCACAGGCAGTCGGTCCCTTCCGGCACTGGTTAAATCGTATTTCTGCTAAGATTTTTCTTTTCCGCTGCAAGCAGATTTTTGCCAGGGGAGAGAAGACCGCCGAATTTCTCAAGGATTTAAATTTTCCTGAAGAAAAATCTGTAACTGTTTCGGATATTGCCTTCCTTTATCACCCTGAATTCTCACTTTCAAATGAAAACTCAAATAAAGTGGGAGACCTGTTAAGGTGGATCCGGCAGGAAAGAAGTAACGGTAAAAAGGTGCTTGTCTTTTCCCCCAGCATACTGGTTGAGCATGAATCGAGGAAGATGGGATTGGATTATGCGGAAAAATTTCTGGAGGTAATTCGGAATTTAGGCACCGATTCCTATTCCTACATTTTCATCCCAAACGCAACCCGCGAATCATCAGATAAGGCCCATAATAATGATCTCCTTGTGATCAACCAAATTCAAGAAATTGCAGGTAAAGGTGGGCTTTCCGAAAAAGCACTTTTGGCGGTGAAATGGGTGAATTACGATATTAACTCCGCTTCAATTCGAAGGATTATCTCCGAAGGCGAAGCGTTGGTGACCTCACGTTATCATGCAATGATCTCCGGATTGGCTTTGATGATCCCGACAGTTGTGATCGGATGGGGTCATAAATACCGCGAGACCATGGCTTACTTTGATCTCGAAGAGTATTCTCTGGATTTCAGCGATCCCGCGATTGATCTGACAAGAAAAGTGATGACCATCCTCGAGGAGAATTCTTCTGTCCGCAAGCAGATCAAATCCTATCTTCCCGAAGTGAAAGCCAAATCAGAAACCCAGTTCACATACCTCTCCCGGATGCTTTCCTAAATGTCAAAAAACCTGGTCAATTATTTGAAATGGTTTTGGATCGTTGCTGTTTTGGGCGGTGCCGGATGGTATTTTTATTCTCATTTCCAGGAAATCTCAGGATACCTATCGACACTTTCTATTTCTAGGATCATTCTCAGCACATTTCTTTTTTTGGTGGGTAAGTTCCTACTCTCTGATATTACTCGGCTTTCCTTAAAAAAAGTCGGTAGGCATATCCCCTATAGCGAAGCATTTAGTATCACATCTGTGACCCAGTTGGGGAAATACCTTCCAGGAGGCATCTGGCATTTTGCGGGAAAATTCGGAATGTACAAGGTCATGGGGATCTCGACCAAGAAGACCACACAGGCGATGATCTATGAAAATATCTGGCTGCTTTCTTCCGCGACAATCGTAGGTTTTCTCACACTGTTGGTTTCGAGCAGGGATTTGTTCTGCGAGTATTTACCTTTCATCTGCGATCTCACCGTTGTGCGGATCCTCATAGTGGGAGTGCCAGTCCTATGGATTGCCGGAATGGTTCTTTTTGAAAAATTTTTCTTTCGAAATGTAAAAGTAGATCTGTTTGATTTTTTACTGGTTCTCGTTGAGCAATTAACAACATGGATCTTTTTTGGGATCAGCTACTGGCTGGTTTTCCCGGCGCAGAGCGGATTTTTGCTGCAGATCATAGGCGCCTTCAGTCTCAGTTGGGTGGCGGGTTATGTCGCTTTCTTTGCACCTGGCGGCATCGGCATTCGGGAATTCCTGCTGGCAGTGATCTTGGGGGGTTTCTTTGCCAGTCGTGAGGTTGCCACTTATGCCACCGTCCACCGTCTGATCTGGGTTCTCATTGAGATCGTTCTTGGCGCCTTGAGCGCCACACTTATCGGTCTGCCAAATGCAACTGAGGCATCGCCGCCTGAGTCTCATTGAGACGGAATTTGTGATTTAATCAATCTTGATGCTTGTTTATTTCAGATCTATCTTTAAAGACATTTTCAATTCTCCGCGGAATGTGATCATTTCTTTGATACTTGGTTCATCCTTTGCCGGCGCCATTTATCTTGGTTTTCTGCAGAGGCATTTCTTCAGTTACCGATACTTGTTTTATGCCCTGCTTATTTTCAGTATCGGTACAATCCTTATCGCCTGGCTTAATCAGCGGTTTGTTTATCCCATTTTTAAAAAATATCCAAAAACCATTAGATATTTCACTCTGATTATTTCCTTACTTATTGGCGTCGCTCTTTTTTTTAACGTCAAGGCTCAACCCTTGTACTACATTCTCCCAGACTCGGAGCTTGAGATCCGCCTGAGTGTACCGGATTTGCCAAATGAGGATGTCGGCGTCCAGCTATTATGGATTGAAACCGGTCAGGGATTTGTGCATTACTCACGCATGAACATCGAAGGCGAATGGAAGAAGGTTGATGATTATCTGTTTTTCCCTGCAGGATCGGATGTTCGCATCACCTGGAGAGGTAAGGTCGGTCAGATCGCGGAAGTGGTTTTTCGGCACACCAATTTTGACCAACCTGTGGAGATCATCTGGAATGGGGTATCTCAACTAGTCAATATAAATCAACCACGCGTGCCAAATATTTTCATCCAAACACCGATGGAAGTTACAGTTTTCGACTTGATTCCTTTTTCGCTGTCATTTCTCATCTCGGTTAGCTACGCCCTTTTCGCCGCCTTGGTTATTTTGGGAAATTACACTTTCTCAGTTCGGGGAAGAAAAGCAAAATTTTCCTGGGTATGGTATATGGCACCCATGTTGGTTGCCTGGGGGTTTTCACTCTTGCTTTTTTGGCCGGGGATCATGAGTACCGACGCGGTTACCCAATGGGCGATGGGCGTGACTGGGCAATACAACGATTGGCAGTCTGCTTTCCACGCGTTGATACTGGCAGGATTGATGCGCATTTGGTATGAACCTGCGTTTGTTGCGATCGTCCAAATATTTTTCTTCGCTCTTGTGGCCGCATGGGGATTGAAGACTCTGGAAAATCATGGCGTTCCACGCGGATTTTTGTGGGGGATCAGTTTCATTTTTGCGTTACTTCCCACCAATATGCTGCTTTCCATCACTTTGTGGAAGGATATTCCCTATGCGATCGCGTTCCTGTGGCTGACTGGTATCGTATTGAATATTGCCTTGTCACAAGGTGAGTGGTTGAAAAGACCAGGCAATTGGATTATTTTGGCGATTTCGGCATTTCTCGTATCCATTTTTCGTCAGAATGGGGCTGCAATTTCCCTGCTTACTCTCATCTTTTTGTTAATTATTTATCGATCTCTTTGGAAACCATTAACTTTAAGCCTGGCTGCCGCGATCATTATTTTTGTTCTGACCAAAGGACCTCTCTATACGGCTATAGATTTGGATCGTGAGAGTACCGGCCAAACGAATCTCATTTACCTTCATCATATCGCTGCGCACTTGGATGCTGGAACAGAGATCGATCAAACCGATCGGGAATATCTGAATAGCTTTCGCCCCATTGAAGATTGGGAGTATTCGTGCTGTTATGTGGGGACGATCTCCTACGATAATCAGTTCAACCGAACAGATTTTCTCGCGAACACATCCAGGAACCGAAAACTGGCGATTGATCTCTTGCTCAGAGATCCCGGTGTGGATATTCGCCATGCCACCTGTGCTGCTGAACTTACCTGGAATTTTGAAAACAGCCAGTGTTACACGAAGTCATCGCATGGTTTTAATACATGGCGTACAGGGGATGTAGATTGGATTGTCAAGAATGATTTTGGATTGGAGGATAATTCCAGGCTGCCCGAATTGGTCGATCGTGCAGTTCAATTTCTACGATATTTCGGTTTTCCGGATGATGACCTGGCGCCTTATCTTCGACCTGCTTTTTGGTTGTATGTTGGTATTCTGGCAGTTTCAAGTGCCGTGATCCGCCGGAAAGAAATGGCGCTTCTTTCCTCTCTCATACCTGTGCTTAGTCAAACCCTGATCCTTTTCCTGATTAGCTTCGCGCCCGCGGTCCGTTATCATTTTGGCACGGTTTTGGCGGGTATTCTTCTGATTGGATTGCTGTTCCTCCCATCAAATTTAAATTCAGAACCTCATTCCCGGTAAAAGACACGATGGATGATCGTGCCATTTGTTAAGAATGCCCCTCTGGTATAATCCCGGGGATGTATCCTGTTATTGCCCTCGACATTGAAACCACTGGTCTGGATCCGCGCCGTGATGCTATCATCGAAATCGGCGCGGTTTGTTTTGATGGCGAAAAGATCTCGGGGCGTTGGCACTCGTTGATTAATCCGCAGCGTCCGGTGCCGGCGATGATCACCCAACTAACAGGCATTACCAGTCAGATGGTCGCCAATGCCCCGCCGATCAAAGAGATCATCCAGGATTTTGCTGATTTTGCTGGCGAAATACCGGTGATTGGGCACAATGTTTCTTTTGACCTTTCTTTTCTGAAAATTCACACACCTCTGAGAAATAATCCAGTTAACGACACCTTCGAGATCGCGTCCGTGCTTCTGCCCACTGCGCCCCGTTACAGCCTGTCTGCTCTGGTGGATCATTTTGGGCTGGAAAATGAAAATCCCCACCGCGCCCAGGATGATGCTGAAGCGACGTTGGGAGTTTTTCAGAAGTTATACGAGCATGCAAAAGAAATGCCGCTCCAATTAATCGCCGAGATCGTCAACGCTTCCCAGAATATGGCTTGGGATGGTGCATGGTTCTTTAAACAGGTTCTGACGCAAATGTCTCGAGGACCCATACCTGCCCGCCATACTGGTCAGAAAGACTACGGAGTCCTGTTTGAAACACCGGTGGAATTGTTAACTCAGCCATTGAAACCCAATCCCGAACTTGTCCCTGTGGAAATCGAAGAAGCCACCGCGGCGCTCAGCCCGGGTGGACCTTTCTCAAAATATCTTGAGCAATTTGAGAGCCGCAATGAGCAGTTAGAAATGCTCCAGGCTATTACGCAGGCGCTTTCCGAAAGCCAGCACTTGATGGTGGAGGCGGGCACCGGCATCGGAAAATCCTACGCGTATCTGATCCCTGCCGCGCTTTGGTCCACACGAAATAATTCCCGCGTGGTGATATCCACCAATACCCTCAACCTTCAGGATCAATTGATCAACAAGGATATTCCCGATTTGAAGCAGGCGCTCCAACTGGATTTGAATGCCAGTGTGCTCAAAGGGCGCGTTAATTATCTCTGCCCTAGGCGCTTGGAAGCCTTGCGCCACCGCAAACCGCGAGACGCAAATGAGCTGCGATTGATGGCCAAGGTCCTGGTGTGGCTGGAGCAGGGCGGCAAAGGCGAGCTGGCGGAGATCAACCTGACCGGTCCGGTGGAGCGCGAGGTTTGGTCCCGTTTATCCGCGCAGGACGAAGTATGCAGTGCAGAGGTATGCCTTAACCGGATGGGCGGCGTCTGCCCGTACTTTAAGGCGCGTCAGGCAGCCCTGGTGTCGCACATTGTGGTGGTCAACCACGCGCTGCTGCTTTCCGATGTGGTCACCGAAAACCGGGTGCTGCCGGAATATAAATACCTCATTGTGGATGAAGCTCATCATCTGGAGGATGCGTCCACTGGCGCGCTCAGTTACCGCGTGACCCGATCGGATATCGACCGCTTATTTGATGAACTGGGCGGGACGGCCAGCGGCATTCTTGGGCGGTTATCCGCGCAGCTGCAGCGGTTATTGAAACCATCCGAATATGCATCCTCGACCAATGCCATCGAACGAGCATCGGATTTTGCTTTCCGGGTGGAGAACGAGATCCGCAAGTTCTTTTTGGCGGTAGATGCTTTCATGCTGCAGGAGAGGAATGGCGCGGAGATCGGCGATTATGGACAGCAGGTGCGCATCGTTCCTGCAACACAGCATCAACCGATCTGGGACGATGTGGAGATTAGTTGGGAAAATACATCGGAACCGATGGAATCCCTGGTTCGCTTGTTGGACAATCTGATGCGCGATATTGGCGATCAGTTGATCACTAATCAGGAGGATACTGAAGATACGCTTGGTGATCTGTCCAGCGTAAACCGTCGATTAAAGGAAACACTCGAATATATCAGTGCGATGGTCTTTGACCTGGACCAGAATGTGATCTATTGGATCGACCAGGATGGGAAATACAACAATTTATCCTTGAACTTTGCCCCGCTGCACATCGGCCCGCTGATGGAAAATTATCTCTGGCATACCAAGGACAGTGTTATCCTGACATCGGCAACTCTGACAGCCAACAATAGCTTTGATTACATTCGCTCGCGGTTGAATGCCGATGAATCGAATGAGTTGATCTTGGGATCACCTTTCGATTATGAAAATTCAGCCTTGCTGTTTTTGCCGACGGACATGCCCGAACCTATTGATGCGCGAAATTACCAGCGCTTCGTTGAGCGTGCAATTCTTCAAACCGCCAAAGCAACCGGCGGCAGGATGTTGGCTTTGTTTACCTCCTACCGTCAGCTACTGGAAACCTCGCGTTTGATCTCCCCGCACTTGGCAAAAGAAAATATTCAGGTTTTTGAACAGGGCACCGGCGCTTCGACCAGTTCCCTGCTTGACTCCTTCCGCGAAACGGAACGCGCAGTTCTTTTGGGGACAAAATCATTTTGGGAAGGGGTGGATGTTCCCGGTGAGGCGCTATCCGTTTTGGTAATTGTGAAATTGCCCTTTGATGTACCCAGTGACCCGGTCATCGCTGCCCGTTCGGAAACATTTGAGAATCCCTTCGCAGAATACACGCTTCCTGAAGCAATTCTCCGCTTTCGTCAGGGATTTGGCCGCCTGATCCGAACTCAATCAGACCGTGGAGTGGTGGCTATTTTGGACCGGCGGGTGCGATCCAAGCAATACGGCCAGCTTTTTCTCCAATCCTTGCCCAATTGCCACCTGGTCGAAAGCACGATCGAGGACCTGCCTGAAGCCAGCACCCGTTGGCTGAATTTGTGATTTTTCCATGAAATGTGTCAGAATTTCGCACATGGAACGTAATTGAGGAACACATTGAAGCGGTGCCATTAAATCCTGAAACGCGAAAATTTCCGCCGGGTGTTTTAGTTGATCTTCCTTCCGGTACATCTCATTATGAGATTGCTAAACCAGGAAACAAAGATCAGGTGGTTCCGGTGCATGGGTTTCCACACCATATTACATCTGGGAGCCGACGTTCTAGTCATTGAATTCATCCAGGTTTTGTGTGCTGCGTTATGATCTTCTCGGGCGTGGATATTCTGATCGCCCGCGGAAATCTTACCATTTGGATCTTTTTGTTGACCAGCTCTCGCAGCTTATAGGCTCCCTGGATATTTACGGACCCTTTCCTTCGGCGCGTGGATCAGAACACAATTCTGCAATCAAATTTCGGAATTTGTGAGATTGCTCACTATGATCTCACCACTGGTGGGTGGAACCCGACTATTGCAACATACCATATTCAATCTTCCCTGAATCGGGGAATTATTTTTCAATGCATATTTTTCACGCTTTGTTCTTCCCAAAAGCCAGTCCACCGATTTTTTCGATGCAAGTAAATTTTCGGATAGGGAGAGTAAATTTCGCGAGCAGATAAGGTTTGAAGGATTTGACCGGGCGATTCTCTCTACATATCAACAGATTCGGTTTGTGGATTGGGAGTCTGTTTACAGGAATTTTTCCCGAAAAGAAATTCCCCTGCAGATCATTTGGGGGAAGGAAGACAAAACGATTGGTCAGGGAGAGATCAAAAACCTTTTGAATATGATCCCCAATCATCACCTGGTCATGATAGACCAAGCTGGCCATGTTCCTCATTATGAGAGACCCGTTCCGGTCACGACGAAAATGATCGAATTCTTCACCGGGATCAATTAGGTTTCGATAATTTCAAAAACCCCCGCGATTTTCAGCAGTTTCATAAAAATCACATGACATACTTCAGGTCTGTTCTATAAATGCCTGTCTTACAATGAATAAGTGAATTTTTTAAGGGATTTAACTGTGGAAATCGGATTCCTGAAAGGGATTTGAATGGCCGATAACCGCATACACACGCATCCAATCCTCGAAATCCTGGAACGTGAAAATGTCAAGTTCCGGTGGATTGGCGTGGAAATTCATGCTCTTCTTGGGGACACGATCGCATCCGCTCTGCATGCGCAAGGCATCAAGGTTTTTGGATACCATCCCCGGGATCATTCTCCGCAAGGATTATTCTGTGCGAATAATCAATGTTCGCAGTGTTTGGTCATGGCAGATGGCCGCCTGGTCAAGGCATGTATGGAAATGGTTGAAGAAGGCATGCAGGTGTATTCGCTCGACGATTTGCCGGAATTAAGCCAAGGCGGGGGAGAAACTGAAAATATAAGCGCGGAAATCATCCATGTTCCGGTTTTGATCATTGGTGGAGGACCTGCAGGGTTGTCTACCGCCATCGAACTGGGGAAACATGGTATTCATACATTGTTGGTGGATGACAAGCAGCGCTTGGGCGGTAAGCTGATTTTGCAAACACATCGCTTCTTTGGATCGACGGAACTGGTGTATGCCGGCCGGCGGGGCATAGAGATAGCTGATATCCTATCGGATCAGGTAAATTCATTCTCCTGTGTCGAAGTCTGGCTCAACAGCCCAGCGATCGCAATTTTCAGCGATCAGGTGGTGGGCATTCTCAAGTATGGCAGACAATACTTTCTAGTTAAACCAGAAATTCTGCTGATTGCTGCAGGCGCCAGAGAAAAATTCGCTTCCTTTCCGGGTAACACCCTCCCCGGTGTGATGGGCGCTGGGGCGTTCCAGACTTTGATGAACAGAGATCTGGTCAAGCCGGGGAAGCGGGTATTTATCATGGGCGGCGGAAATGTTGGCTTGATCACTGGTTATCACGCGATGCAGGCGGGAATTCATGTAGCCGGCTTGTGTGAAGCCATGCCGGATTGCACTGGTTACCGCGTGCACCGGGATAAGCTGGCACGGATGGGTGTTCCGATTTACCCATCCCACATAGTTAAACGAGTTGAAGGTGATTCCTCGGTGGAAGCTGTCACGATTGCTCAAGTAGATCGGGACTTTTGTGAATTGGTGGGTACGGAAAAAACATTTCCATGTGATTCCTTGCTTGTCGCTGTCGGTTTGACGCCGGTCAACGAGTTTTATCTGAAGGGGAAAAAATATGGAATGAAGGTTTTTTCCACTGGAGACTCGTATGAGATCGCGGAAGCATCAGCAGCAATCCTGTCAGGAAAGTTGATAGCCCAGCAGATTGCTGGTTCTCTTGGTAGGAAAGTTGAGGACAACCTTGAGTTGGAATCGATGTTTGATGTTCTGAAATCTAAACCCGGGAACATTGCAGAACCTAGTATGCTTCCTCTTGATGAGTATGTCTACCCGGTCATCCACTGCCATCAAGAGATACCTTGCGATCCCTGCGCTGCAGTGTGCCCATTGGGATTGATCAAGATTCCAAAGGAGGACATACGCAGGGTTCCGAATTTTGATCTGGAAGGTGGTAAATGCTCTGGCTGCCGGCGCTGTTTGGCTGTCTGCCCCGGACTGGCGATCACCCTGGTGGATTCTCGCAGAAACAAGGAGTATCCAATCGTTTCGGTCCCCTTTGAAATGGGTGGTTCAGCTCTATTTGAAGGGAGGAGATACCAAGCTGTAGATGAGCGAGGACAGTTGTTAGGTGAGGTTGGATTAATTCGAAGATTCTCCTTAAAGGAATTTTCCGGAACTATCATCATTGAAGTTCAGTCGCCCAAAGAAATCGCGAATGAGATCACCAGTATTGTTCACAAAGATCTACCTGACAGAAAAGAAATAGTTTCGAAAAGCGCCCAATCTACTCAGGAAAATGAATTTCTATGCCGCTGTGAACGCGTGGCTAAAGAAGAAATAAAGGATCTGATCACTCAAGGCTGCAGGGATATCAATGAGATCAAAGCGTTGACGCGCGCGGGGATGGGCGCGTGTGGAGGGAAAACCTGCTCAACCCTGATCCTGCAGCTCTTCCGGGAGATGGGCATCCCGGATGAGGAGATTGTCCCGCATACGATCCGGCCATTGTTGATTGAGACACCCGTTGCGGTATTGGCAGGCAAATCACAACGAGTTGAAAACAAATGACATATCAATCGCGAAGAACTGCAGACGCGGTCATCATTGGCGCCGGATCCATCGGTGTCCCGCTGGCCTTCCATTTGGCAAACCGCGGTTTGAAAACCATCGTCATAGAACGGGAGGCGTCAATCGGTCAGGGATCAAACAAACGCGCGATCGGTGGTATCCGCGCAACCCATTCCGATCCAGCCAAGATCAAGCTATGCCAGCGATCGATTGCGGTTTTCTCCACATGGAAGGAAATGTACAGCGAGGATATTGAGTGGTATCGTGGTGGTTACTGCTTTGTGGCGTATCGGGATGAGGAAGCCACGCTGATTAAACAGGTTGTCTCGGAGCAGCGAGGGTATGGATTGAACATCCGCTGGCTGGATCGATCTGCGTTGTTGGATTATGTGCCGGACTTGAACCCTGCGGACTTGATCGGCGGCTCCTTTTCACCAGATGACGGGTCTGCATCCCCTTTGCTGGCGATCCAGGCGTTTTTGTGCCAGGCGAAACGGGCAGGCGCAGAATTTGTGCTGAATGAATCTGTGACAGGAATCCTGCAGGATGGAAAAGCAGTGAGAGGAGTGATGACAGATCGGGCAGAATACGAAACACCGCTGGTGATCAACTGCGCCGGCGCCTGGGCCGCGCAAATTGCCTCCTTTGTCGGTATCGATCTTCCTGTTAAGCCGGATGCGCATGAAGCTGCAGTGACGGAACCTGTCGCTCACTTCCTGGATCCGATGATCGTGGACATCCAGCCAACACTTGGCTCTTCTAATTTTTATTTTTACCAGCATGCCACCGGGCAGGTGTTTTTCTGCCTGACACCAGCTCCCAATCAATGGGGATTCCAGAATGAAGAGACGAGCGAATTCCTGCCGATGGCCTGCCGACGGCTTTTGAAAGTCATGCCGCGGCTTTCTGGATTGCGCGTCCGGCGCACCTGGCGTGGACTTTATCCAATGACGCCGGATGGCAGTCCATTGGTTGGCTGGGCTGGCGGCTTGGAAGGTTTTTTCCAGGCTGCCGGGATGTGCGGTCAGGGATTTATGCTGGGTCCCGGATTGGCGGAGATGATCTCCCGCATGATTCTGGGGGAAATGACCAGCGATGATAAAAAAATCGCCGAGAAATTCTCACCTTACAGAAAATTTGCCGGCGAGGAAAAACTGAAATGAATTTTTTATCAATTAATTGATCGTGATTTTTATTTCGATTGGTACGACTTTCCCTAACATGGCGTGAGCCGGACAGTATTTCTCGGTGGACAATTCGACCGCGCGCTCGACGGCTTCGCGGGAAATTTCACTTCCGGTCAGAACATATTCCATCAAAATATGAGTGAAGACTTTGGGGTGCTGTTCAGCTCGGTCAGCGTGCACGCGCACTTCAAAACTATCGACTGGTTGTTTCTTCTTCTGCAAGATCGAGATCACATCCATGGCGGTGCAGCCCGCCAACCCCACAGCAAGCAATTCGACCGGCCGGAATCCATCACAATCTCCGCCAACCGCTTCACTAGCGCCCAGGGGAACGATAAATCCGGTGTCCGCTGTCCCATCAAAACTCATCCTCTGCTTCCAGATAACTTTTGCTTCCATTTTCTCCTTTTCGCTTCATCCGCTCTGGGGATAATAGTGTGATTGTTAGGTGTATCTGCCGCTGAATTCCTACCTACATTCAGTGCAAACCAGCGACAACACCCATTATATTCCAGGTAGCTTTGCTGCAGGTAGGACAAACTTTTCCTACTGCGACACCGCAGGAATGTATTTTATTATCAAGCTTTGCTTGAGAAAAAATCTCATCCCAGATACTTGTCGGGTTCACGCGATCGGCCAATTGGGTAAAACGTCCATTCCCAATTCATCCTGCTGTCCTAGGATGAAATGAAAGTATCCAGCGGCTGCGATCATCACGGCATTATCCGTGCATAAATTCAGCGGAGGTATATGGACCTGATATTGTTTTTGTAAGGTAAAGGCTTTGCGAAGCGACTGGTTAGCTGAAACGCCGCCCGCGACCAGAATATGGCGGGCGTCAAACTGCTCGGCGGCAGCAAAGGTTTTTTCCGCCAACACATCCACCACGGCCTGTTGGAAACTTGCTGCCAGATCATTAACTGGAATGATCTCACCCAATTCCTCCAAACGCTTAACCTCTCTTAAAACTGCTGTTTTCAAACCGCTGAAAGAAAAATCCCAGGTGCCTTCCAGCCGCGCGCGGGGAAAGTTAAAAGCCGTAGCGCTACCTCGCCCGGCTGATTTCTGAATGGAAGGTCCACCCGGATAAGGCAGCCCGAGAAGGCGGGCAACTTTATCAAATGCTTCTCCCGCGGCATCATCCAGCGTGCCCCCTAAGCGTTTATATCGAAGGTGATCCTTCATTAGTATCAAAGTCGAGTGACCGCCGGATACGATCAGGGCGATCAAAGGGAATTCAGGCGCCCGATGATCTTCTTTCTCTTCAGGATCGATCCATGCGGAATAAAGATGACCTTCCAGATGGTTAATACCGATTAAGGGAAGTCCGCTGGCAAAAGCGAGCGTTTTCGCCATATTCATGCCTACCACCAGCGATCCGGCAAGACCGGGGCCGCGGGTGACGGCGATCGCATCCAATTCATCCAGGCTGACATGCGCCTGGTTCAAGGCTTTATCCACTACAGGATATATTGCTAGGATGTGTTCGCGGGATGCCATTTCCGGAAAGACGCCGCCGTACTTGGCATGAAGATCGACCTGGGAAGCCACCACATCCGAAAGAACTTTGCGTCCATCCAAAACAATCGCTGCTGCGGTTTCATCGCAGGAGGATTCAAGAGCAAGGATGCGAATATTTTCAGCAATTCTCTTTTTCATCGACTAATCAGGTGTTTTGACCGGCAGCACCAATTCATAATCATACTCTGCGAGGATCTCGAATTTGCCTTCGGGATTCAAATAGATTGAATCCTCGATCCGCACGCCAGTTCCCCTGGATGGATAATACAATCCGGGTTCCACGCTGAATACCACGCCCGGGAGCAGGATATCACGTTCTGTGGCCGTGATGCCGCTAAATGGGCTCTCATGGATATCCAGCCCCAGCCCGTGGGAGACGCTGTGCACATATCCTTCGGTCAGGTTGTACTGGTCCGCAACAGTCTGATGCCCCATTTCAGCAAAAAGTTCACAGGTGAGAGTTTGGTATTCCTTTAAGGTGATGTTTGCTTTTAATGCATTGATTACTTTGTGATGAACTTCCAGCACTTGTTGGTGAAGTCTGATCGTTTCTTCATCCGCATATCCCAAACACCAGGTGCGGGTGAAATCGTAAAAATATCCCCCGCCCTTTTCGCACGGGAATATATCAAATACGATCGGTTTACCCAGTTCCAGGATATCATCCGGATTGCCGTTGCTGTGGGGTATGCCGGCATCGCGGCCGATGGCAAAAATTGTCTCTTCGGGATTTTCCGCGCCGAGCTCGGCGATCCAAAGATTAATGCGGCTTTTAATATCAGCTATTCTTACAGGCTTCCCATCACCTTCCACCAATTGATTGTCTTTTACATCCCGGCTGGATAGGTAGTCTGCGGTTCTTCCTACAACCTGCGTTGTTAGGTGACCCATTTTCCGGATATGGTCTACCTCATCTGATTCTTTGGTTAACCTGGCTTGTTGGATCGGGCTGTTGCGCGCGAAAGTGATCAATTCCAGGTCAGGGAGCAAGGTTCTCAGCCGGTCGATCAAATTTAGCGTAACGTGAATGCTCGCGGAACCGGAAACCGCAATTCGGCTGCCTGATAATCCCAAATCGATGATCACATCTCGCACCCGGTAGGCAAGTGCTTGTTCAAGATTTCCTTGATGTTCATCCAGATACTTGTCAAGAGGTTTTTCTGCATCATAGGAATGCGTTTCCAACCCGGATTTTTCTGCTTCCTCCCTTTCCATATCCACAAAGTGATAGATCACCGGAGATTTCCCAATCCGCTTAAAAAGATCTACCTGCCTGACTTCATGAACGCCCGTGAAATAGACCATATCCGGGTTGTGCTTCATATCACCGACAACCCATAGAGCGTCAATACTTTGTTCTTTCATCCACTGGTCAAGGTCAGATCTCATAAAATCTCCTGCGGAAGCTAAATTTTTAGTTTTTTGATCTCTTTGACGAAGATCTCATCTTGTTCAGGCAGCACTGTGCGAGGATCGAAAAGCACGCGATCATTCTCAATACGAGCGATGATCGGGATTTGTAAATCTCTTAGTTTATTTACAAATTGCTCAGGATTCTTAACAACTAACGAAAGTAGATACGTGGGCATGCTTTCTTCGGGAAGACTTCCACCTCCGACCATTGAGAAACCTGGGATGATCTCTCCAGACCCAATGGATGATCTCCATGTCTCCGCCCTGGTTTTGATCTGGTCGGAGTTCATTGAGATCATGCGCCAGACCGGGATTTTTTCCATCTCTTCGCCTTTTAAATAATGGGTGAGTGTGGCGGATATACCTGCAAGGCAGATTTTATCTGACCTGACCGCCCGGGCAAGAGGGTGCTTTTTAATTTTTTCGAGCAGGTCATTTCGTCCGATGATGATACCGGCTTGCGGCCCTCCGAGAAGTTTGTCGCCTGAAAAGCAGATGACATCCACGCCAGCTTGCATGGCTTCCTGAATGGTTGGTTCATGCGCCAGGCCGAATCTCTCGGTGTCTAATAAGGCGCCGGATCCGATATCATACACCAGAGGAATATTCTGAGTGCGGCAAACCCTGGCGATATCTGCCAGGTCAGGTTCAGCAGTGAAACCTATGATCTTGAAATTGGAATGGTGCGCACTCAGTACCAATGCCGGAGATTCCTTGAGAGCAGCCTCGTAATCCGATAAGTGCACGCGGTTGGTTGTTCCTATGGCAAGCAATTTGGCGCCGGATTGGCGCATAACATCAGGGACGCGGAAACCTCCCCCGATCTCCACTAGTTGGGAATTAGCGATCACCACGCGCTTGTGCGAAGCTAGTGCGCTTAATACCAGGAGAACAGCAGCTGCATTATTGTTGACCACCAATGCGCTTTCTGCGCCGGTCAGGAGTCTGAGTATCTCTTCCGTGTGCATGGTGCGCTTGCCGCGTTTTCCTGCTTTCAGGTCGTATTCAAGATTGCTGTATCCTCTGGAGACTTCACTCATGGCAAGAATTGTTTCATGGCTTAATGGTGAGCGCCCAAGGTTGGTATGTATGATGATCCCGCTGGCGTTGATCACAGGGACAATGGAAGGTTTCAGCCAGACGGCTATTCTTTGCCTTGACCGTATTAAGAGAGCGTTGGAATTCGGTACTGGCTCGCCCTGCGCGACCATGTTTCGAGTCAGATCTAGTTCGGCACGAATGGATCGCAGTGTAAGTTCCCGCCCAAAATCGCCAACTAACACTTTTCCCTCAGGACTATTTAATAATGCGTCAACGGACGGGAGATGGCTGAGATTATTCATTACCGTGAATATCAGCATTAAAGGTTGCTTTTTCCGCCATGCGCAGAAAGACTTCCAATAGGATCAATCCGCCGGCAAGAATAAGGACGATCAAATTGGATGCGATCCGACCAATCTGTAGCCAAGCCCATAAGTCCAGAAATACACCGAAAAAGATCGCCTCTCGCAAGATGACCTTGGCGGGGACGTACTGAGTGGCTGCCCGCCTATGGATGATATAAACCACCGGCAGCGCTGCCCCGGAACCTGAGATGGTCAGGAAGAAGAAGAATAACCAACGTGGGCCTAGCGTCGGCTCTAAATTAAAGAAGAGAAAAAAGAGCCCACCCAAACCTATAACTCCCAACAGCAGACTGGTGACCAGCATTTTTCCAAAATGAGGGAGGTATGATTTCGCAGGCATTCTAAGTTGATTATATCAACCTATGGTTGGCAGGTAGATCATTCATCTGTTCAATGCCCTCCAAATCATGAACAGGGTAAAATCCTTTGTTCGAAATGCGTATAATTCTTCTTCTATCAATTGGGAGGCGACTCTGATCAACCGGCTGAAAACACAATTTCTATCTTTTCCGCGCTCATTCCGCATTTTGGTTGCAGCAACGTTCATTGACCGCGTAGGCGGCTCATTAATTTTTCCCTTCCTGTCTCTCTATGTCGCCCAGAAATTCGATGTGGGTATGACACAGGTGGGTCTTCTTTTCGGTACCTGGTCACTCAGCAGCCTGATCGGCAGCACCATCGGAGGCGCTTTGGCTGATCGTTTCGGCCGGAAAACTGTGATGATCATCGGGCTTCTTTTCAGCGCTGGGACAGCACTCTTGATGGGTTTTGTGGAGAGCTTGAGCGCTTTCTATGTAATAGCGATCATTGCCGGGATTTTTTCCGATATTGGCCATCCTGCGCATCAAGCCATGGTCGCGGATTTGCTCCAGGGTGAGCAGCGAACCGAGGGCTTCAGCCTGCTGCGAATAGTGGCCAATCTAGCCATCACATTCGGTCCTGCTATTGGCGGAGTGCTGGCTGGTGTATCCTATTTACTGCTTTTTGTTATCGATGCGATTGCCAGCACAATAACCGCATTGATCGTTTTGAAGACCATCCCCGAAACCAAACCATCTGAGATCCCTGGGCAACCTAAGGAATCTATTCTAAGGACGCTGAGTGGTTATGGGATGGTTGTAAAGGATAGGTTGTTCGTGGCGTTTGTGTTGACATCGATCATCATGATCGTCGTCTATACCCAGATGTACAGCACCTTGTCTGTATATCTTTTTCGCTTGCATGACATACCCGCCCGTGGTTTTGGTTATTTGATGAGCATGAATGCGGCCATGGTCGTTTTATTTCAATACAGTATTGCGCGTTGGATCAAGGATGCCCCCCCGATGCTCATGATGGTCTTGGCTAGCCTGTTGTATGGCATCGGTTTTTCGATGTTTGGTTATGTCGGTGCTTTTGGACTTTTCATGCTGGCAATGGGGATCATCACGGTTGGAGAAATGGTTCATATTCCTGTGTCACAATCGTTGGTGGCTTATTTTGCACCGGATGATATGCGCGGTCGTTACATGGCAGCATTTGGGTTTACATGGGCGATCCCTAACACCATAGCACCGACATTGGCTGGGCTTGTGATGGACAATTTCAACCCTCAATTGGTTTGGTACATTTCCGGATTGCTCGCAGTGGTGGCTGCCCTGGCCTTTTTCTATTTGTTTATCCGCACACGACATCGTTTTGGAAAGGATTCAGCTCCTGTCTAGATTCATCCATTACCAAACTCATAGGTTTATTTTCTGATGCATTGATATTTGGCTGTTTATTTATTCGAATGATTTCCGTGTGGCATAATAAAGCTGGTTGAAGCAACGTCTCAAGGAAAGGGAAAATTATGAACGAAACATCAACAGGAAAATTTCAAGCCACCAAAATTGATTTAAAGAAACCGGTTCCCGCGGATATCGAAATCGCTCAATCTGCGCTGCTCAAGCCAATCTCTCTCATCGCAGAAGAAATGGGTCTCTTGCCTGAGGAGGTTGAACAGTATGGCCCTTATAAGGCAAAGATCAAGCTGGATGTGCTTGAACGCCTGAAAGATAAACCCAACGGCAAATATATTGATGTGACAGCGATCACTCCCACACCACTGGGAGAAGGAAAGACAACCACTACAGTTGGGCTCAGCCAGGCATTGGGCGCACATTTGGGTAGAAGCGTTATCACGTGCATCCGCCAGCCCAGCCAGGGTCCAACCTTCGGTATTAAGGGCGGAGCTGCCGGCGGTGGCTACAGCCAGGTCATTCCCATGGAAGATCTTAATCTTCACCTAACCGGCGACATCCACGCGATCACCGCGGCGAACAATCTTCTTGCTGCTGCTATCGATGCCCGGATGTTCCATGAATCCACCCAATCGGATGAAGCCCTTTTCAAGCGGCTCTTTCCCGAGGACAAAAATGGCCGGCGGCGATTTGGCGTGGGCATGCTGAATCGTAAAAAGAAACTGGGCATTACAGTGATTGATCCGGATGAAATGAGCGAAGACGAGAAGTCCCGGTTTGTCCGGTTGGATATTGATCCTGATACGATAATATGGATGCGGGGATTGGATACCAATGATCGCTTCCTCCGGAAGATCACGGTTGGGCAGGGGCCGGATGAAAAAGGCCAAACCAGAGAAACAGGATTCTATATTACCGTGGCGAGCGAGATCATGGCGGTGCTCGCGCTGACAACCGACCTGGCGGATATGCGCCGACGGCTGGGGTCGATGGTGGTTGCGCTGGATCGTGCCGGTAACGCGGTGACGGCTGATGACATCGGTGCGGCAGGAGCCCTGACCGCGTTAATGATTGACGCGATCAAACCCAGTCTGATGCAAACTCTGGAAGGGACGCCGGTTTTTGTTCATGCCGGTCCTTTTGCCAATATCGCCCATGGCAACAGCTCCATCCTGGCGGATAAGATCGGACTCAAATTGGCGGATTTCGTGGTCACCGAATCAGGATTTGGCGCGGATATGGGCATGGAAAAATTCTTTGATATCAAATGCCGCTACTCAGGCCTTGTGCCTTCGGTGGTGGTTCTGGTCGCGACTGTACGGGCTTTAAAAATGCATGGCGGCGGTCCTAAAGTTACGGCCGGTAGCCCGTTGGATATGGCCTATAAGGAAGAGAATTTACCTCTGTTGAGGAATGGTTTGGAGAATCTTCTTCACCATATCAATATTGCGAAAAAATTCGGTATCCCGGTGGTGGTGGCGGTAAATCGGTTTTTTACCGATACCGACGCAGAATTGGAATTGGTACGCAAAGTTGCAGTGGAGGAAGGCGGCGCTTTTGACGCTGTGATCAGCAACCATTGGGAGGAAGGTGGCAAAGGGGCGGTGGGATTGGCGGAGGCTGTAGTCAAGGCATCCGAGCAGACCACCAATTTTGATTTTCTCTATCCGCTCGATTGGCCGATTAAGCAAAAGATCGAAAAAATCGCCAAGGAAGTATACGGTGCCGACGGTGTGGACTACATGCCTAAAGCGGAAGAACGCATCAAGGAATACACTCGATTGGGGTTGGCGAACCTCCCCATCTGCATGGCAAAAACTCATCTGAGCTTAAGCCATGATCCCAATTTGAAGGGAGTTCCCAAGGGATTCCGCATTCCGGTGATGGAGGTGCGCATATCTGCTGGTGCCGGATTTATTTATCCACTGCTCGGCACCATGAGCACCATGCCCGGTTTACCCACCCGTCCTGCTTTCATGGATATCGATGTGGATCCCGAAACTGGCAGGATTTTAGGTCTCTCCTAAAACCAGGGGTAAAGTTTTCATCATTACTTGTCCAGGGAAATCGATGAATTCTGCAAAAAAAACACATTTGCTAATATTGATCATTTTTCTGGTCCTGAATTTTATCCCGCACATTTACGTATCCCTTGCGCGGCCGGGTGTGCTCCTCAACTGGTACCTTACGGATGACGCCTTCTATTATTTTAAAACCGCGCAGAATATCACGGAAGGCCACGGCATCACATTCGATGGATTGTCCCCGACCAATGGTTTTCACCCATTGTGGATGCTGATTTGTATCCCTGTTTTTGCTTTGGCGCGGTTTGACCTTTATCTTCCTTTGCGAATCCTGGTTGTTGTTCAAGGGCTGCTGAACGCGGTGTCCGGTTACCTCCTATATCGGATTCTGGCAAATAAGATTTCCAAACCGTTGAGTGTTCTGGCTGCGTCCATATGGATGTTTCTTTATCCCATTCACTCGGTTACAACTAAACTTGGTCTGGAATCCGGCATTAATGCCATGTCGATCTTGTGGCTGATCTTTCTCACATCCAGATTTCAAGCAGACGAAAACGACAAGAGGTCATCTTCCCTTTGGTTGATCGGCTTGGCAGGAGTGATCTGCCTCTTCAGCCGGCTCGACAATATATTTATAGTGGGGATGATCGGAATATGGCTGGTGTTCCATGATACCCAAATCCGGCGCTATGCGGTTCTTGATTTTTTCCTGATCACTTTGTCTGTTGTATTAAGTTACTTTTTCCGCATAAAAATGACGGATAATATCCATAATTTCCTGCCTTTCGCATATACACTTCTCATTTCCTCGCTGGTGGTTAAACCACTTATGCTGTTTATTTTTGGCAGCTATAATCCAATGGAAGGTAGGGGGATTCAACAGGTTTTGTTGAAAACTATGATCTCCCTGATTTTTTCAACGGTTTTGATCAGCGCGATCGTTTTCCTGCTTTTTGAATTCCTAGATATTTTCATGGGATATTCCCGTTCAGTCCTAATCCTGGATTTCCTGATATCCAGCATATTGCTGACAGGGATAAGGATGCTTCGGTGGAGGCGCTGCCGGTTCTATGGATGCGACGAAACCGAGGTTACTTTTAAACTCAACTGGCAGAACTGGCTGACACGGGCAATCGCATATTTTTTACCTGTAATTGGGTCGCTGGCAGCCTATATGATGTTTAATGAGTTCTACGCTGGAAGCGCCATGCCGGTTAGTGGAAAGATCAAGCATTGGTGGGGAAAACTACCTCATACGATCTATGGGCGTCCGGTTAAATCACTCTCAGGCATTGTCAGCCGTTTATTCGACTCCAATAATGAGAATGGACCTCTCTGGCTTGTTTCCAGCCCGATCGAAAATATCACAAGTTTCTTCATTCGGATTTTCAACCTGCCGGACGCTTCGTCTGCAGGAGTCGTCAGTTTTATCAAAGCTATCCTTTGGATCATAATTACAGCATTCCTTTTCATGATGATCTATCGATACCGGATGGAAGCGGAAAAATTCTTCAATCAGGTTGCGCTCCCAGCTCTGGCGGTTGGCTGCTTCATCCAAATACTTTCTTATCTGGCGACAGGTTATGTGCATACCCGATACTGGTACTGGATTGGGGAGATGGCCCTCGTTTTCCTTTTTCTGGGGATCATCTTAGGTATCTCTTTGGATCACCTAGACAGGCGAGTGAGGTGGAACAAAAATGTTGCTGTCCTGCTTTGGTTTGTCGCAATCATCCCTTTTGTGAATTTCAGTATTAGAACAATCAAAGAATTTCCTGTAAGTGGAGCAGTTCCGGAACTGTATGATATCGATGGGGAAAAAGAATTCATTGATCAGTACACACAACCAGGTGATGTCATCGGGATGACCGGAGGCGGGCTGCTCGGGTATTTCATTCCGGATAGGACTTTTGTCAACTTGGATGGATTGATCAATGGTTCTTGGTATTTGGATCTGATGCAGTCAAACCAGACAGAAGAATACTTTAATGAAATTGGCATGAATTACGTGTATGGGGATCGGGGTGCACTGTTGGATAGTGATCCTTTCCGCTGGATGTTTACTGACCGGTTGACAATAATTGCCAAAGGACCCTACTTCTGGCTCTTTCGATATTAAAGCAAGCGATAAGATTCAATAATCCGGAGGGTGTTCAATGATCGAATTAAAGTATGGAAGTCTCTTCTTTCATTTAAAGCCTGGGAAGCAAATCTTTGTAGGGATTGGTGATCTCTCAGTTGAAGGAAGGACACAAAGCCGGAAAGATTTCTCAATATCCTTACCTATTGATCACTTGGAAATACAAAAACCCAATAACGATGTTAAAAGAACCATTGAGCATGGAAGAGACGATACCTTAGGATTTAATTGGCGGTTGGAATTCACCCTGCCGGATGACCTTACAAGTGTTCGATGGAAAATTTCGCTCACAAACGATTCGAATGAACCAGTGTTTATTGAAAAAATTGTGCTTCTGGACCAATCAAAGCATGTGGGACAAACCCTTTTATTGGATCAGCAGGTTAATACAGAGAACCTGAGCTTTTTTGCAAATGGATGGCAATCCTGGTCGACGACCGGCGCATACAAGGCTAACGAAAGAATGCGAACCACTAGGCTTGGTTTTTTGCATGAACCCATGATATACAATCCCGGAACACCAATATCCCGAACGTATGGAAGATTTTCCAGCGATTTTTTCTCGGTGATTGTAGACAGGCGAACCCGCTCCGGTTTGCTCCTTGGCTTTTTATCCCAATGGGAGCACTTTGGCAGCATCACCGCGGATTTCCGAGGAAAACCCATCTTGAGAATGTGGGCAAATGCTAATGGCGCGCGACTTGATCCAGGCCAAACCATCAACACCGATTGGGCGGTCATTTATCCCCTGGATTTGACATCCGATGATGTGTTTAAGGATTATCTGGAGGATGTAGCGGCTGAGCACCAAGTTATCAATATCCGCCAACCTCTCGAGGGCTGGTGTTCCTGGTATCACTATTACCAAAATATCTCGCAGAATTTGATCGAAAAAAACCTTGAGAGAATTCAAGAATTTAATGACAGCCTCCCTTTCAACCTGGTTCAAATTGATGATGGCTTTCAGTCAGAAGTTGGGGATTGGCTGGAATTCAACGACCGTTTTCCCGATGGCGTACAACCACTTGCTGGCCGAATAAAAGACTCCGGTTTCACACCTGGATTATGGCTCGCACCGTTTATCCTTCATCCGAGAGCGAAAAAAGTTCATGATCATCCAGAATGGCTGCTTCGACATCGAAATGGGTCCCTTGTCCGCCCAGGATTTGTGTGGAACTCGTTGGGTGCGGCATTGGACCTTACCCATCCCGGCGCGCTGGATTATGTCCGCGAAGTGATCGATACCGCGGTTCATCAATGGGGTTTCTCGTATCTCAAGTTGGATTTCCTTTATGCGGCGGCTTTGAAAGGTAAATATCTGGATGAAAGCAAAACACAGGCCCAGGTGCTTCGGATGGGGATGGAGACAATTCGGGAAGCAGCAGGGGAGGAGACGCTGCTGGTGGGATGCGGAGCTCCTATGGGATCCATGCTCGGGTTGGTCGATGTCATGAGGATCGGGCCGGATGTCAATGCAAGCTGGAATCCGACCTTTGCCGGTATTTCGCTGCCTTTCAAGAAAGAACCAAGCATGCCATCTACGAGGAATTCAATCCAAAATATTATTACCCGGTCAATGCTGCATAATCGCTGGTGGGTGAATGATCCGGACTGTCTGTTGCTTCGCGCTGATTCAAAGCTCACGCTGCCAGAGATTCAATCTTTGGCAACTGCAATCGCGATGACCGGCGGACCGTTGGTGGTTTCGGATGATATGGCGCAATTACCGCCGGAACGGCTGCGAATTCTGGCCGCCATGTTGCCGGTTATGAACAAAAGACCGAGAGTAATGGATCTATTCGATTCACAAAATCCATCCAGGCTTCGATTGGACATGGAGGGCGCGGTAGGGAAATGGCATTTACTGGCTTGTTTCAATTGGAAGGATAACGATTCAGACACTGCACTCGTTTTGGATGAATTCGATTTAACTGAAGGAGATTATTATTTCCGGTCATTTTGGGATGACCGAGTTTGGCAGACTGATGGAAATAGAACCATCTTTTCCGGAATGATCCTTTCGCATGGTGTTCTGCTCCTGGCTGCGAGGAAGATCGAAAAATCTCCTGCCGCCTATCTGGGAAGCGATCTGCATATCTCCCAAGGCTTGGAGATTACTTCCTGGAATGTGGAAGATCAAGAATTAGAATTTGCTGTGAATCCCGGTAAAAAATTATCAGGAAAGGTAGATATTTTCTTGAAGTTCGATCCAAACCAAATCCAAGTCAATGATAAATCATCAGACATTGATTTTCTGGGAAGCGGCCATTATCGGATCGCGATACCAGATACAAAAATCTCAAAGGTAAAGGTTAAGTATTAAAAAAGCGCTCCGGTTCATTATCCGGAGCGCTCACATTTACAGCAAATCACTTCTTCTGTTCTTCAGCTTTTTTCATACTGCGCTTTCGGACTGCCCGGACGATCAAGAAGATCGGCAGAATGATCACAGCCAGTATCGGAACTGCGAAAAGAACCAGCCAAATCAGGGCATTTACTAAGTATTTGCCGCCTTCAACCAACGCCTGCAGAGCCCGTTGGGCTTCCACGCCTGGCTGCCAACCGCCGATCGTGATCGGCTCGATGGCTGCTTTTGCTTGCAGATAAACGCTGATGGCTGAAAGCCGCGCGGATTCCCGGAAGTATTTTAATTGTCCTTCGATAACTTCAATCTCTCCACGTACGCTTGTGAGCTCCCGGAAAATAGCGATGACATCTTCGCTTTCTGTCGCATTCTCCATGATCTCCAGCAGCTGTGTCTCTGCCGCTCTTAGATTGCGAAGTCGCGATTCCAGGTCGGTTACTTCACTGGTCACATCCTGTCCGGAGATCTCTTCATTCAGAATATCAATTTTTTGGTCTTTGACTAATCCTTTGATCTCGTCAAGGGCTTCTTCCAACTTATCGGCTGGGACGCGAATGGTGATATTGGCGTTCGGTACTTCCATTCCGCTGCTCGTCATGGTCTTATATACATTGGAAGAAACGACAAAACCGCCCATGGTATTTGCCATTTGCGAGATGACTTCGACGGATTGGGTGGGATCTTCAACCACGATCGAAAGGTTCGCATTTCTAATGACGATCCTTTCAGCTGGCTGAGCGCCAGTCGCAAAAACGCTATCCGAGGCTGCGCCCTCCATGGGTGCCAGTGCTTCTTCCATTGCGGGCGCGGGCATACCGAATGACTCAACCGCTCTTTTTTCCGCGGCGTCGCTGGACATCGATGAACTCATTGGTGCGAGGGCGCAGGAAGCAAGCAATCCGATTGAAACAATAGCAATTATCAAAACACTTTTTGTCCTCATGACTATTTCCTTTCGATTCTATTAATCTCCCGACTAATAGACGCGAAGAAGCTGTGAAAAGTTCCCTTACCACCCTTCAGCCAGGCGCATGGCATGTCTCCACGGGAGCCCCGATTTCTTAATGCGGTCCTGGACTGATTCCACCTCATAAGCTACACGCCTCAACTCCCAGGTTTTTTCCTGCGGGTCAAAGAGAGCGAAGGCGGCTCGAGGATCGTGATCTCTTGGCTGTCCCACGGAACCTGGATTGAGAATGCACTTTTCTGTAATCTTTACCTTCTGAAACTCCATCACAGGCGCTTTGGGCGCTTCTTTTTCATACCAGATCGCCGGCACATGGGTATGTCCGAGTAGGCAGATCTCTGTATCGAAGTATTGATACATCCGGACTGCAGTCAAATAATCCATCACGTAATCCCAAACTGGATTATGAGGGCTGCCGTGGACGATCGTGATGCCGTCCTGTTCCAATTTTTCCGGCAGGCTGAGTAGGTATTCAAGCCCTTCAGCGTGTAGATGTCTCTTGGTCCAGGTAATGGCAAGGCTGGCTTCATGATTGAATGTTTGCTGGTCAACTTCGCCTAATGTCGCAGCGTCATGGTTTCCCCGCACACACATCAGATTGGGAAGGTCGCGCACTAAGCGGATGCATTCGTTGGGATCGGGTCCATAACCAACAATATCCCCCAGGCACCAATAAGCGTCAACGCTGCCAGCCGCGTCCAAAACTGCTTCGAAAGCGGTGGCATTTGAGTGGATATCTGAGAAAACAAGGATTTTCATGGCTTAACCTGCTCCCTCCGCCAACCAGTTTGCTAGATGTTGGATAACTTTTTCAGCCACCTCGGATTTTTGAAGCAGCGGTAACTGTTCGGTTGAACCATCAGAGAATATTAAGAGAGCTTTGTTTGTGTCCACGGAAAAACCTGCCTGGGGATCCGTGATGTCATTGGCGACGATCATGTCCATTCCCTTCTCAGTCATTTTTTTCATGGCGTTTTTTTTCAAGTTTTCACTTTCTGCAGCAAAGCCAATGATTTTCAACTTTAGTTTTTTCGATTTTTTTTGTTGGGCTGCTTCAGCGATGATATCCCGGGTTTTGGTCAGTTTGATCTCCGTAAGACCCTTTTCCTTCTTGATCTTCTCTTTTCGCATTTCCTCAGGTTTAAAATCCGCGACTGCAGCGGACATGATCAATGCATCAGTTGATTCAATTTCAGCCATAACGGCATTGTACATCTCTTCCGCGCTTTGTACTTGAATCAGATGGCATCCGTAAGGCGCTCTCAGATTGGAAGGTGCTGACACCAAGATGACGTCCGCTCCAAAATCCAGCGCCGCCTGGGCGATGGTATAACCTTGTTTGCCGGAGGAATGATTGGAAATATAGCGGACAGGGTCGATGGCTTCGCGGGTGCCTCCCGCGGTGATAAGGATCTTTTTTCCCGAAAGTGGATTTTTCCTGGAAAACAGCCAACGTGCAAATTCATTGATTTCAGTCGGTTCGCTCATTCTGCCGGGGCCGACCAGTCCGGAAGCAAGGTGTCCTTCATCTGGGCCGATGAAATGAACCCCTCGGTTTTTCAGGATCTTGACATTTTCCTGTGTGGATGGGTGGCTGTACATGCCAGCGTCCATCGCAGGTGCGATGAGGATCGGGCAGGCAGCTGCTAATGCGGTCACTGTCAATAGGTTGTCAGCCAGGCCGTGTGCCAGCTTGGCGATCGTGTTGGCTGATGCCGGTGCGATGATCAGGAGATCGGTGCTGTGTCCGATCTGGACATGCACCACATGGCCTTCACCACCCCACAAGTCCTCATCCACATAGGCTTTTCTGCCTGTAACGCTTTGAAAGGTGAGTGGGTTGACAAATTCTAGCGCTGGGTTTGTAAGGACCGTGTTGACCAACGCGCCTTGCTGTGTCAGTTTGGAGGCGATATCCGCGGCTTTATATGCCGCGATCGATCCGGTCACTCCAAGAATGATATTTTTTCCTTCTAATGGATTAGCCATTTATTGGTTCATCTCCCAGATCAATCGCAATCCTTCCAGGGTCAGCCAGGGATCCACGTGATCAATGACATTCGTATGGTCAGCGATCTTCTGCACATGTCCGCCTGTGGCTATGACCTTCATGTTATCACCCAATTCTCTGCGAAACCTCTCCACCATGCCTTCGACTAGAGCCACATATCCATAGATCAAACCCGCCTGCATGGCGTTCACAGTATTGCGCCCAATTACAGACGGGGGCGCTTTAAGTTCGATGGGCGGTAGTTTGGCGGTTCTGGTGACCAGCGCTTCGGCAGCAGTGGTGATGCCCGGCAGTATAGCGCCTCCCAGATATTCCGCCTGCGCTGTGATGGCATTGAATGTCGTTGCGGTTCCAAAATCGATCGCACAAGCGGGGCCGCCAAATTTTGATTGAACAGCCACCGCGTCCGCCAGCCGATCAGCCCCCACAGCAGAAGGATTTTCATAGAGGACTTTGATATTTAGATTAAGTTCAGTACTGATGATCAGTGGGTCGATTTTCAGGTAATCCTGGCAGGCGCGTATTACCCATTCGGTCAAGGGCGGTACAACCGATGAGAGTGCGATCCCTTTGATACTAGAGGGTTTCATGTCGCAATTATCCAGCAGACCTAACATTTGCAGCCCGTATTCATCCTCGGTACGGTTGCGGTCTGTGGTCAAGCGCCAGTGGTATTTGAGATTTGACTCATCAAAAACGCCTAACGTCAAGGTTGTATTACCCAAATCAATTGCAAGCAGCATGCGTGGTATGTGTCTCCATGGTGAATTTTACATTAATACACATAACTGAAATGGATAGTCGCGATAGAACGGCAAAGCCAGATCGCCGTTTTGTTAAGTAAATGTCTCGTTTCATACCGGCAAATAGGGTAAAAATACCCACAGATATATTTTAGATGATTTACGGGAAAAGTATCAATAAAACCCGAATGTATAATTGCCAATGGAGGGACGATTATGAAAGCCAAGTTGATTGATGGGAAAAAAATATCAGCGAAAATCCGTGAAGAAGTAAAAAACCAGGTACAAGCAAGGATTCAGGAAGGAAAATCTGTACCAGGGTTAGCCACAGTTTTGGTGGGAGAAGATCCCGCATCACATGTATATGTCCGCTCCAAACGCCGCGCATGTGAAGAAGCCGGCATAAATTCAATCGGCCATGAACTTCCCGCGGACGTGTCACAGGAAAAATTGGAAGAAGTTATCAGGGACCTGAATGCGAACCCGGAAGTGCACGGCATTCTGGTTCAGCTTCCGCTGCCGAAAGGTTTGGACGAGGAGCATGCGCTAAACACAATCTCTCTTGAAAAGGATGTGGATGGTTTTCATCCGGTGAACATCGGCCGCTTGGCTCAGAAGGGGAGGGAACCGTTTTTCATTCCCTGTACTCCGTCAGGCGTCATATATTTGCTTAAGGACACAATTTCCTCTCTAGAGGGGATGAATGCGGTTGTGCTCGGCAGGTCGAATATCGTTGGGATGCCTGTTGCCTTGTTGTTAGTCAGAGAAAACGCTACGGTGACCATTTGCCATTCGCGTACAAAAAATTTGAAAGATCTCGTGAGAACAGCGGATATCCTGGTGGCAGCCATTGGGAAACCGGAATTTGTCCGCGGGGATTGGCTCAAACCGGGCGCTGTGGTCATCGATGTGGGTGTTAACCGAGTGGATGACCCTTCGAAGGAAAAGGGATACCGGTTGACCGGCGATGTTGCTTTCGATGAAGTGCTCGAAACCGCGGGTGCAATCACGCCTGTGCCGGGAGGAGTGGGACCAATGACCATTGCAATGCTGCTGAAGAACACCTTGAGAGCTGCTGAGCTGCAGGATTAGCGCTCCCGTTTACATAACTCCAATTTATATTTAATACTGTTTTAATGAAATTATTCTTCGTTCCCTCTTATTATTCTAATCAGAGGAATGAAGATGATACAGAACAAATTAACACCACAGGAACAACATGTCATTGTGCATAAAGGCACTGAGCCACCATTTAGTGGTATCTACGATGACTTTTACGAAGCAGGCACATATATTTGCAGGCGTTGTGAATCTCCGCTTTACCGATCGGAAGACAAGTTCAACGCGCATTGTGGATGGCCGGCGTTTGATGATGAGATCCCGGGAGCAGTGAATCGCAGCCTGGATGATGATATGCGCCGGATTGAGATCACATGCGCGAATTGCGGGGCGCACTTGGGGCACGTATTTGAAGGGGAACAATTAACGCCGAAGAATACCCGTCATTGTGTGAATTCGCTATCCATGAAGTTTATCCCAGAGGAGAAAAATGGCGACTGAGAAGGCTGTGTTTGGCGGGGGTTGTTTTTGGTGTACTGAAGCGATCTATAAAAGGATTCGAGGGGTAAGATCAGTCACCCCGGGCTACGCCGGCGGGCATGCCAAAGAACCGACCTATTATCAAGTGTGCTCAGGGACGACGGGCCACGCGGAAGTGATCCAGGTGGAATATGATCCGGATGTGATCAGTTATCAAGATCTGGTGGAAATATTCTGGGAGGCGCATGATCCCACCCAAAAAAACAGGCAGGGCAACGATATCGGCACCCAATACCGATCGATCATTCTCCATAATAGTGAGGACCAGCGTAGAATAGCGGAAGAATCTCTGAAATTTGCAAATGAGAGCGGAGAATTTCGACGCCCCGTCGTGACGGAAATCCAACCATTGGATGTTTTCTATCCGGCAGAAGATTATCATAAAGATTACTTCGCAAATAATCCCAATCAACCTTATTGCCGGGCGGTCATCTCGCCCAAGGTCAGGCACTTCTTTGAAAAATATCCTAAAGAAAAGGTTAAACAAGTCTAATGCACGTCAATTACAAAAAAGACCATGAAAATGGTCTTTTTTGTAATTATTGTTGATATTAATCTTGTTCTCTATTACAATCAACGCAACGAGGGTTAGTATCTCGGGCTGATTGTTACCAATAACCAACCTAGGAGAGAATTATGAACAAGCGTTTATTTATCATCATTTTGGTTGCATTGGTCGCGTTTTTAGCTGGGTGGATCTATTACGTATCCAACCAGGCGAAGCAGGCGGCGTCCGTCGAGAGGATCAGCGTGGACTGGTGGGGTTCAGCTCATGCAAATGTCACGGCGGAAGCGTTTACTCATTGGAATGAAGATGATCCAGCCGAAATCCCACCGAACTGCGCCAAATGCCACAGCGGACCATCTTTCATCGATTTTCTTGGCCAAGACGGCAGCACAGAATTCAGCGTAGATCAACCAGGCCCGATCGAACGGGTGATTACATGCGAAGTTTGCCATAATGAGAAAGCAAACGCACTCGAAATGGTGACTTTCCCATCCGGTGAAACGCTCAACCTCGGATTAGGTAACGCGCTGTGCGGTTCCTGCCACTCGGGTTTGAGCGCTGGATCGAGAGTGAACTCGGTTGTGGCGGAGATTACCGATGATAATCTCGTGCCTGAAGCCCGCTTTATCACTCCCCACTATTTTTATGCCGCGACAACTCTTTATGGCTCTGAAGCCAAAGGCGGTTATGAATACGCGGAATCCACGTATGCGGGGAAATTCTATCACGCAGAACCGGTGCAGACTTGCACCCAATGCCACGATCCGCACAGTCTGCGGATCAACCGTGATTTCGAAGGCGAAAATGTCAACCTTTGTGCTACATGCCATTCCAATGTAACTGGATTCGCTGATTACAAAGAGATCACCGTTGGTGGTGTTGATTACGATGCGGATGGGACAGTGGAAGGAATGTATCATGAAATTCAAGGCGTTCAGGCCGTCCTCTATAAAGCGATTCAGTTGTATGCCGAAGAGGTAATTGGCACCCCGATCATCTGGACAGACAGTAATCCATATCTCTTTATTGATACTAACGGCAATGGAGTTGTGGATGAAGGGGAAGCCGATCGGGCAAACGCATATACAGAGTTCACCCCACGTTTGCTGCGCGCTGGTTTCAATTACCAGTTCAGCATCGAAGATCCAGGCGCTTACATCCACAATGGCAAATACGTTCTACAGCTCATGTATGATTCAATTGTCGACCTGGCATCAGTTGTGGATTTCTCTTATGACGGTTTAGTCCGTCCCATTGGGTAGCCTGGATAAGGGGAATTGAGGAATTTGATATGGAAAAGAAAAAACTCGGGTTGCTGGTCTGGGCGGTCTACTTACTAATTATTTTGCTCCCCTTGATCGTGATGATGGTATTTCCGATGCCCAAAGGCCGCGATTTTTGGCGCGATTTTTCCGTCGGTCTTGGTTTTGTTGGGTTGGCGATGGCTGGTATGCAGTTCATTCCCACCGCCCGGCTTCGCTTCCTTTCCGATATTTTTGATATGGACCATGTCTACAAGGTGCATCACTATCTTTCTATTGTCTCAGTTTTACTGGTCGCGGTGCATCCGGTTATCTTGCTGGTGAATAATCCATATGTGATCAACTTGTTCAATCCGTTTACAGCTCCCTGGCGCGCGCAGGCGGGATGGATTGGATTGGCGTCTCTGCTGCTGATCGCCATCACCTCCGTTCTTCGGACGGACCTGAAACTGGATTACAACGCCTGGCATGGAATTCACGACATGCTTGCCGCTTTCATCGCGGTTTTCGCGTTGATCCACATCGCCAAGGTGAACTACTATTCTTCCACAGCAGCAGTGAAATGGGTTTGGGCTTTTGAAGTGTTTATCTGGGTGGGTATGACGCTATATGTTCGATTGATTAAACCAACGCAAATGTTGAAACGTCCATTTGTTGTGAAAGAGGTGATCGAGGAACTCGGAGATACCCGAACCATCGTTTTGGAACCCAAAGGGCACGAGGGTTTTGACTTCAATGCCGCCCAGGTTGCCTGGATCAATATCAATTCATCTCCATTTTCGCTGCATAAGAATCCATTCTCCATCTCGGGCAGCGCTCACCGCAAGGACGAACTGCGTTTCTCAATCAAAAATCTGGGTGATTTTACATCAACCATAGGATCATTAAAGGGCGGAGAGACTGTTTATGTCGATGGCCCCTTTGGCACTTTCGCATTGGAAAAACCGATCACGAAGAAAGGTCTGGTTTTGTTGGCGGGTGGGATCGGATCGGCTCCAATCATGAGTATTCTTCATACCCTGGCGGACAGTAAGGACCAACGGCCGGTGTACCTGTTTTATGGATGCTTTGATGAGGATAACATCATTTTCTGGGACGACCTGGAGAAACTCAAGAAGCAGCTGAATCTCAAGATATTCTATGTCCTTGAAAAACCAAAGGATCCCAAGAAATTTATTCAAGGCTATATCACCCTCGACCTGTTGGAAAAAGAGCTGCCCGAAAATCGAAATGATCTGTATTATTTTGTTTGCGGCCCTCTGCCGATGATCGAGGCGATGGAATCCCATATGATCAGCCTGGGAATCCCGGAATCTCAGGTGACAACCGAGAAATATGAAATGGCTTAGGCGGTGAGTGATGAAAAATAAAATGGAATTAACGGTGGCGGGATTGATCACCGCCGCAGCCCTAATTGTTACCATCCTCTTTGCCTGGCTTCAAACAGGCTTATAAACTGAAAAAGAAAAAATTTGGAAAATATCTGCCAGGGAAAATGGCAGATATTTTTTTAGAAAGAAAAGAGACAGACAAGCAATGAATTTAAACGACATTTTTGGTGTGATGGGTTACTCATCCTTGGTTGTTGCGCTTGGATTATGCGCGATTACGATTATTTCTGCGTTGATAACGGTCCTTAAAAAGAATTCGCTTTCCGGGGTTTACCTCATTTCCTCGACGGCGCAGCCTTTCGCCATAGGCATCGCTGTATTCTCTTTGGGATGGTTGTTGATCAACAACGCATTCGAGTATAACCTGGTATTTAACGCGGTGGAGAACGGCATGCCCTGGTATTACAAATTCAGCGGTTTGTGGTCCGGGCAGGCCAGCTCCCTTATGTTCTGGAGTTTTATTCTTTCGATATTCATCGCTATTTTTGTAAATATGTCGCGTAAGCGGCTTACCGGATCTTATGCGGTGATCCTCGCGCTGGTGCTTACCACAGGTCTCGTTTTCTATCTGGTTCCAGTAGTATTCATCACCAATCCTTTCGAACGGCTGTGGCAATTAAATGACGGCACGATGGTGGAAGCAGTTTTCGCGCCAGTGAGTTCAGGCCTGATTGTTCCAGTCGATGGACAGGGGATGAATCCCAGCCTGCGCCATCCGGCTATGCTCATGCATCCACCCACGCTTTACATCGGTTTAGTTGGTTTCTTTGGGCCTTTCGCACTCGCGCTTGCTGGATTGGCTTCGGGTGATAAAGATCATTTCTGGATCAGTAAGGCTTATCCCGTTGTCATCCTTTCCTGGATCTGCCTAACTGCCGGAATGTTCCTGGGTTCCTGGTGGGCTTATACCATCCTGGGTTGGGGCGGTTACTGGGGCTGGGACGCGGTGGAGATCGCCGGCCTACTGCCCTGGTTGCTTTCCTTTGGATTGATCCATTCCATGCAGATGCAAATGCGCGGGAAGGATTTTCTACGTTGGATCTATGTCTTCTCCGGGTTGATTGTTTTCTTTATCCTGTCTGGGATTCTGATCACGCGCTCCGGAATTCTGGACTCAGTACATGCGTATTCCACGGGGGTAATGGGCCCCGTGCTTTCTGTGTTAATCCTTTTGAATATGGTTCCTTATATTTATTTCTTTTTCAGGCGCGGAATGCATGCGTACCAAACTGAAAGCTCCGAATCAAATCCCATGGCTGAAATGCTGGCCCGCCTATTCAATTTTTCGCTCGTTCTGCTAGTTTTTATCTACTTCTTCGGACAAACCTATCCACTAACATCGCAACTCATCACCGGTCAGAAATTAAATTGGACCCAGGATATTTATGAGCGGCTTTCCTCGCCTGTTTTGCTGGCAGTATTGGGATTAACCGCTCTTTTTCCTCTTGTTGATGAAAAGAGGGAAAGACTCATTGGCAATCTTCGGTTGGCTTCGCTTCTTTTGGCTGGTTCAACCATTTTCCCGATTTATCTGCTGTTTAACACCTCCATTTCTCTCTATGGCGCTTCGGGTTTTTGGCTCGTGGGATTTCTTTTATTTGCTTGGTTAGTGAAATTTGCCAGTGAGATCGTAAAAAAGAAATCCTTTGTCCTGAAAATATTTTCTCTTGGCATGGTCCTGATCCACCTTGGCTTGGGCTTAACTGCCTGGGGCATCCTGGGCAGTGAAAACCTTTCCAGACAGTACGACATCTCAATTGAGGTGGGGGAGCAGAAGGAAGTTGGCGGGATCTCCCTCATGGGCCAAAGCCGGGATATGGAGATCACTGCGATGCGGACTGAGATATATAAGTTAAATATTCTGATGCAGGATGAGGGAGGTAGGCAAAAAATTCTCACTCCGGATCTGGAATACTATCCCAAACTACAGACTCTTTATGCGCGGCCTGCAATCGACTCCAACCTGGCTGGTGATGTGCAGTTGATTCTGAGTGAATGGGAGAGTACCATTGGCAATGGCGCTGGGGTCAGGGTGATTGTCCAGCCGCTGATCATTTGGCTGTGGATCGGCGGCATCACGATGTCGCTGGGCGGCTTGGTTCTTCTCTTCACCGCCCGCAAAGCGTATACGCTGCTCGGAAAATAACCAAAACTATTCGCCCAATCGGCGCGTTTTTTCCGCGAATGACGAGAAATCCAAACCTGTCGGCTCTTGGAAAAGGCGCAGGTCAAAATGCCATGCGGCAGCGAGGAGGTGGTCAAAGATCTCGGACTGGATGGCTTCATATTCTTCCCACTTGGTGGTCTTGGTGAAGACGTAGATCTCTATGGGCAGGCCGAATTGAGTCGGTGCCAGGCTGCGGACGAGAAATGGTAATCCATCATGATGAATGTCATCGCAGTGGCGCAGGTAAGTTTCAATATATACCCGAAACAGTTCGGTATTGGTTACCTGTGGGCCATCCAGTGGAGAGTCGTAATGGTCCACATGTTGTTTTTTGTAATCGGTGATCTCTTTGATCTTCTCTTGAAGATAATTATGGACCAAGTCGATCTTGGATAATTCCTTCAGGAGTTTTTCATCGCAGAACTTCATGCTGGTCATGTCAATTAAAATGGATCGCTCGATGCGACGCCCGCCTGCTTCGCGCATCCCACGCCAGTTCTTGTAAGACACATCCATAATCTTGTGGGTGGGAATGACTGTGGTGGTCATGTCAAAGTTCTGTACTTTGATCGAGTGCAGGCTGATATTCTTCACATCACCGTCGGCTTCATATGAAGGTACCTCGATCCAGTCGCCTTCCTTGATCAGATCCATGGAATTTATTTGAATGCTGGCAACCAATGAGAGTATTGTGTTTTGAAAAATCAGCAGCAACACGGCGGTCAACGCGCCCAGGCCGGTTAATAAAACGATGGGTGATTCACCGGAAAATAGTGAAATGCTCAGGATCACACCCACCAGAAGTAAAAGTATTTTGATAATATCGAGATAGCTCTGAATGCTGACGCCATTAAAATTTGGACGTCTTTCATAGATCTCATTAATCGCGTTGAGTAGGGAAGTGAGGGTGAGCAGGGAGACCCAAAGGATCACAAACAAAGCGCCAATTTCGAAGTAATGCTGGTATTCCGGGACCAGGTAAGCGAAAAGATGGATCGCGATAAAAGGCGCCAGCAAAGAAAGGCGCAGCGGTTTGATGTGTTTTACCAGAATATCATCAACCTTGGTTTGTGTCCTTGATGCGATATAGATCAATCCGCGGGCAATTACATTGCGGGTGAAGAGAAAGAGTAAAAGTATCGCTGTGATTGAAGCGGAAATAGTGAGGAAGGGATTCTGTTTAAGCCAGAACTGAAATTGTCCGACTGTCATTATTTCTCCTGATAAATATGATTAATATCATAATAATGATAACATTATAGTTCCATTCCTTGTCTAGGAACACAGTACCGAAATTAAGGTTTTTTCAAAATCATCTTTGTTGATCTTTTTGGCTACCTGAATCTTGGGTCCCTTGTCGTTTTTCACAATTCCCGCCCATTTTTCGCCGGGTTCAGTGATAATGTCCAGCCGCATTTCCTCGAATTGGCATAAGCTCGGATCGATCGCGGCAGCGCTTGTCATTGGATCCCAGAGATAAAACCCCATTTCCCTGCGGAAATTTCCGGTGATCAGTTTTAACATTTTAAGAATGAACTTCGCGTCCGGAGTAACCGCTTGTTTTTCCAGGGATTCCACAAAAGATTTGGATACGGGAACCTGATTTGTTGTGTCCAGCGAGACCAGTCGGACGGGGATCCCGGACTCAAAAACTATTTTTACGGCCAATGGGTCGCAAAAGAAATTCCATTCAGCGACCTCATTCCTGATCCAGAAACCCACATCATGGATATTTCCGGGCACATCCACCGCGCCGCCCATGATGGTGATACTTTCTATCTTATTGATTAGCTCAGGTCTTTGGAGTATCACATTCGCCATATTGGTTTGAGGGCCTACTGCAGCGATTCTTACGGGAGTGGGGCTGTTGTTCAGGATTCTTGAAATCATCTCCACAGAGTCTTCAAAGTCTGGATATGGTTCCAACATGGGCAAGCCCAAAAAGAGCATTTGATCCACGGCAAATCGCATCAGGTTGGGAAAGTGCATATTTCCCTTTAGCGGAATTGGTGAGCCAAAACCGATTGGAATTAATCTCGCAGGTTGCAGCAGCGCCAATAACCGGGCAGCGTTTTTGGCGCCGGTCTTGCCGTGTGATTCACCCGTTCCGGAAATGCTCACAGCCTTCAGATCGACCCGAGGGTGTTTTGCCAGGAGAAGTACTGCCGCCCATGAATCTGGCGAGAAATCCGTATCCAGTATCATAGGAATTTTATGCTCTCTCTGAAATATTTTTGGCATTTGAAATTTCTCCTTTTTGTGGAATTCTTCTCAAATGATTATATAGTCCTGAACTATTCTTTATTGATTTTAGTTTGCGATTTTTATTGACAACCGGGAAAAATTGGATAAAATAGTTCCCATTGTTAACTAATAACTTTAATAACTAAAATAGAGATGATTGGGAAAAACCAAGAACAGGATGACCTTGATGGTTTGATCAAGTCCTTTTGGGAGACATTCCCGCCAATATGGCACGCAACCCGCTCAATGACGCACCAGACGGCGACCGAAGAATTTGGTATAACTGCTGCCCAGTTCCATATACTTCGCGGGATTTGGGAAGGCAGGTCGTCGGTCAGCGCTTTAGCCGAATGTATGCATTTAAGCCGACCGAATATCAGCCGGACGGTTGACGATTTGGTGAATGCCGGCTTGGTGGAGCGGAAGCGTGGCACAACCGATCGCAGGGAGATCGGTCTTAACCTTACCGATAAAGGCAGAGAGTTGATCAAAAATCTGCTTAAAACGATCGGGGCGAAGATGAGAACCCGATTCTCAAAAATTGAACGCGAGGAGATTGATAACATCGAATCTGCCTTCACAAAATTACGAAGATACTTAATTAATCAGGAGCATGACAAATAGAAAGTTTATGAAAAAATTAATCAAACTCACTTCATACCTGAAACCTTACACCCGCGATTCTGTTCTCTCGATTATTTTATTGATTCTCGTGGTGTTCCTTGAACTGGCCATACCCCGGTTAGTCCAACGCATAATCGATGTAGGGATCGTCCAGTCCAACATGGCTGCAGTGACGAGTACAACCATTCAAATGCTGGTGATCTCTGTACTGAGCACTATCTTCTCGATTGGCAACAACTTCTTTTCGGTGCGTGCAGGTGAAGGTTTTGCCCGTGACCTGCGGGATGCTCTTTTCAAAAAGATACAAGCTCTCTCTTATGGAAACCTTGATCGCCTGCGCACTGGCAACCTGATCGTCCGCTTAACCAGCGATATTCAAATGCTGCAGCAGACCTTCCGTATGAGTCTGCGCATAGGTATGCGCGCGCCATTGCTGATGATTGGCAGCATCGTATTGATGGTATCCACCGATGTAAATCTGACATTGCGCCTTGTTCCGCTTTTCCTGGTGATAGGTGCCTTGATCGGGGTATTGATTGCCCAATTAGGACCGATCTTTATGCAGGTGCAGAAAAAACTTGATAATTTAAATTCTGTCCTTCAGGAAAATATCGCTGGCGTCAGGGTGGTGAAAGCTTTCGTCCGTCAGGATTATGAAGAACAGCGGTTTGAAAAAGTAAATTTCGAATACACGGCGATCCATATCAAGATCTTGAAGATCGTGACAACTACCTTCCCGATAATGACCTTGCTGATCAGCACTGGCAGCTTAATCATCACCTGGTTTGGAGGAGGTCAGGCGATCCGAGGGGATCTGACGGTCGGGCAGATCGTGGCGTTCACTAACTACCTATCCACTACGCTTGGTCCATTGATGGCCATGGGTATGCTGGCTGGAGTGATAGCCAGCGGAATGGCTTCAGCAGAACGCGTGGATGAGGTCCTTAGTGAGGATCCTGAGGTGAGTGATAAAGAGGACGCGATGGAGTTTCCGGAGAAGATCAAAGGACAGATCAAGTTTGAGAATGTGGGCTTCTTTTATAACGGTAATTGTGAAGAAAAAGTATTGGATGGGATCGACTTGGTTTTTGAACCGGGACAAACAGTGGCAGTTCTCGGATCCACGGGTTCAGGCAAATCCACACTGGTGAATCTAATCCCAAGGTTCTATGAGATTTCGGAGGGGCGGATTTTCATTGATGGCATTGATATCCGCGATGTCACGCAAGACTCGCTGCGTTCGAAGATTTCCATCGTTCCGCAGGAAACGGTTCTCTTCAGCGGTACGGTGAAAGAAAACATCGCCTACGGCCGGCCGGACGCTACGGATGAAGAGATCACCTTAGCAGCAAAAGCCGCCCAGGCGCATGAATTCATCTCTGAATTGCCGGAGGGTTATGAAACGCAGGTCGCTTCCCGCGGGGTGAACCTTTCGGGTGGGCAAAAGCAGCGCATTGCTATCGCGCGCGCGATCGTGATGAAATCACCCATTCTGATCCTGGATGATAGCACGTCTTCGGTTGATGTAGAGACAGAGACGGAGATACAGGATGCGTTGGATCTGCTCCTGAAGGATACAACAACCATCCTGGTTGCCCAGCGGATCAGCACGGTGCTGCGCGCCGACAAGATCGTGGTGATTGATAAAGGTCGTGTTGCAGCGGAAGGTACCCATCAGGATTTGATGAAAACTAACGAGATATACCGGGAGATCTATGATTCACAACTGGGTGAAGGAAAGATTTTCAATGCCAATGGCAAAAATGGTGTCAGACTTGAAGGAGTGATGACCGATGTCCGATAATCAAACGAATAATAATCGTTCTGCGAATACTCCTCCACCAGGTCCGCGCCGCGGTCACGGCGGGATGCGTAGAATGGCGTTTGAGAAACCGAAGGATGTAAAAAGATCTTTGGGCCGGCTGTTGGGTTTCCTGACGCCCTATAAGAGGTTATTGATCGTCGTAGTTTTTCTGGTCATCGTATCCACTTTGGCCAATCTGGCAGGACCTTACCTGGGAGGGTTGGCCATTGACCAATATATCATCCCCGGTGATCTTCCGGGATTGGCTCGGATCTCCTTGCTTATGCTGGCGGCTTTCCTTACGGCGAGTGTAATGCAGGCTGCCTCCGGTTGGGTGATGGCCAGGATATCTCAGGCTGCCTTGAAACAGCTCCGAACAGATCTATTTAACCATCTGCAAAAATTATCGCTGGGTTTTTACGACAAGAATAAAGCTGGCGACCTCATGAGCCGCCTGACTAATGATATCAATGCAATCAATATGGCTCTCTCTCAAAACGTGACCTCGCTGATAGCTAATGTTCTTTCTTTGATCGGCATACTGATCGCCATGTTTGTGTTGAATGTTTGGCTGTCGCTGGCAACCCTCCTGATCGTGCCGTTGATGGCTTGGTTCACCACTTTTATCGCGAAATACACCAGAATGGGGTACCAACGCCTGCAGAAAGAATTGGGCAGTATCAACGCCACAATTGAGGAGAATGTCAGCGGGCAGAAGGTGGTCAAGGCTTTTCGGCGGAATGAGAAAGCAATTGATATTTTCCGCAAGAATAATCAGGCAACTTACGAAGCGGGAGTTTATGCTAATACCTACGCTTTTCTGCTCATGCCCCTGACCAACCAGTTGGGAAATTTGTTTATCATTGTCTTGGCTGGTCTTGGGGGTTACCTTGCGTTGCGGGGTTTGGTCACCGTTGGATTGATCGCGGCTTTTATCGGCTACAGCCGGCAATTTCTACAACCGGTCAGGCAGATCTCAGAGGTATACAACACGCTGCAGTCTGCCCTGGCAGGCGCGGAACGGGTGTTTGAGATCATTGATGCGAAACCCGATTTATCCGATAAACCCAATGCCCAGTCATTGGAAAAAGTTGAAGGCCGGGTTGCTTTCAAGGATGTTCGCTTCAGCTACACCCCGGGCACTGAAGTGATCCGCGGGATGGATTTTGAGGCATTTCCTGGCCATACATTGGCGCTGGTCGGACCGACAGGTGCAGGCAAAACAACCATGATCAACCTGCTTTCACGTTTTTACGATGTGGATTCTGGAGAAATTACCATTGACGGCCAGGATATCCGAAATGTGAAAACTGATGATCTGCGGAGGTCTCTGGGTATCGTTCTGCAGGATACATTTCTTTTTTCCGACACGGTCATCGAAAATATTCGTTATGGCCGATTGAATGCTACCGATGAAGAATGCATCGAAGCCGCCAAAATGGCGGATGCCGACCATTTCATCCGGCAGCTGCCCAACGGTTACCAAACTGTGTTATCTGAGCGGGGAAGCAACCTGAGCCAAGGCCAGCGGCAGCTGCTGGCGATCAGCCGGGCGATTCTGGCAGATCCAGCTATCCTGATCCTTGATGAAGCCACCAGCAGCGTCGATACCCGCACGGAAGCCCGCATTCAGAATGCACTACTACGATTAATGGAAGGGCGGACCAGCTTTGTGATCGCTCACCGCCTGAGCACTATCCGCGGCGCCAATCACGTACTGGTGATCAATGATGGCCAAATTGTGGAGGAGGGCAACCACAAGCAATTAATGGACAAGCAGGGCGTCTACTTCAAACTCTACCAGGCGCAGTTTAAAGGGCATACGATTTAGCCACCAATTTTTTGGGAATAGAGTGCTTTTCTAAAGGATGATATTTATGCGTTGGATCAGGGATTTCCAACCGGACAGTCAATTCTCCAGTAAATTCAAAAGGGCATTGTTAATCACACTCTTTGGTAACCTTCTGCTGGCAGGTGTTAAATCCGCTGCCGCATATCTGACCGGTTCTTCTGCTTTGTTGGCAGATGCAATTAATTCAATTTCCGACGTGCTCTACTCTGTTCTGTTGATTGTGGGATTATGGTTATCACAAAAACCACCCGATGTGAGCCACCCCCAGGGTCATAGCCGCTTCGAACCCTTTGTCGCTTTGATCGTGACGGCTTCTATGACCTTCGCGGGTTATCAGGCACTCTGGACTTCAATGGAACGCTTCCTTTTGGGAGGCGCATCGATCGAACTGAATTGGGCAGTGCTGGCGTTGATCTTCAGCGTCCTTATCAAAGCCATGATGTATATTTACATCCGGCAAGTGGGGCGCGATCTTTCAAGCCCCGGATTGTTGGCGGCGGCTAAGGATAATTTAAGTGACGTGGTCACCTCACTGGCTGCTTTCTTCGGGATTTTGGGTTCGAGTCTGATCAATCCCCTCTTTGACCCAGGCGCTGGTGTAATGGTTGCCTTATGGATCTTTCGGGCTGTCTTCTTTACAGCCAGAGAAAATTTGGGTTATCTGACTGGCGCAGGGGCGGACAAGGAGCTGCGGGAAAAGATCCTCTCGGCAGTCCAGTCTATCGAGGGCGTGGAAAACGTACACCATATTATCACTGAATACGCGGGACCAAAATTGGTGGTGGAAATACATATCAACGTGGATGGAAATAGATCCCTTAACCATTCCCACGAGATTTCGGATAAAGCGATCGAGCAACTGGAGAAATTGCATGAGGTTGATCGGGTTTATGTTCATGTGGAGCCGATCGGTCATTCCTGATTTCAAAGATTTTTGTGAAAATCTCCCTGTTTTCATAGTTCATAGATATTTCTTACGATTATTAATTAGTAGTTTGTAATAATTATCCTGAATTTATTATTGGTAAGAAAACCATGGACCAGGATTTAAAAAATGATCCCAGATACCAAAACCATGCATCGCGTCCCGATTTGGCTGGGGAGCATCCCAAAGGAGATTTTTACCAGTTTATCGCTATGGTTGTTTTTCTTCTGTCCATTGCCGCAGATTATTTATGGATCAGGCTGGGCCCGCAGATCAACGAACATGTGAATTTTTGGGTGCGATTCATTTTGGGTGGGACGATCTCCGTATATGGTGGATGGCTGGCGCTGAACGGCATTCACCTGGTCTTCAGTGAATACACAGAAGCACCCCGCATGATCACCCATCATATGTATTCCAGAGTGAGACACCCGGTGTATCTCGGCGTAATGTTGATCTATGTGGGCATACTGATTTTCACCTTGTCTCCCATCGGGCTGCTGGCATTTCTTGGGATGTTTATACTTTATAACTGGTTGGCAGAAGATGAGGAAGAAAGAATGAAAAATGTATTTGGTATCAATTATCAAGATTATCTAGATCGGGTACCTCGTTGGTTCCCAAAGTCCAAATTTTGATTTGAACTATTTCTTACATTTCCTTTATATAAAACAAATATTTCATTACGTAAAATAAAACCAAAAGGAGAAAGTTATGGGTAACCTTCTTTATACACTTATAGTTGGTTTAATCGCTGGATTTTTAGCGGATTTGGTTGTGAAAAATGGATTTGGTTTGATTGGAGATCTAATCGTTGGTATCGTTGGCTCTTTCATTGGAGTCTGGCTTTTTGGACAATTAGGTATTAGCATTGGCGGCGGGTTACTTAACCAGATCATCATTGCATTTGTAGGCGCGGTTATTTTGCTTTTAATCGTTAATCTAATTCGCCGAAGGTAAAATCTTTTTTATAAAGGACATTAAGACTGCCTATTCGTGGGCAGTCTTTTTATTATAGGTGAATTCAGGATTCATTTATGGAAAACTCAAGTTTCAAGAAGCGGCTGGTTAAGTAGAAGGAGTTTAAGCGGTTATTGTATGACCTTATGGCGAGTACTGGCGTTCACGACAGCAGCCCCAAGATCAACGCATCAGCCACCAATTTACCGAGCGCATCATGATGGCCGTTACCGAAGTAAATGACTGTCGGTATTGCTCCTATTTTCATATACAGGTTTCTCTCCGCGCGGGATTGCGTAAAGACGAGATTCAGCGCGTCCTTTCCGGGGCCTTTGAGGAAGCGCCAAAGGAAGAACTGGCAGCATTATATTTCGCCCAGCACTGCACCCATTCCGGTAGAAACTCGCAGCAGCCGGCCAGCACGTCCGGCGCCGTCCCTGCTTCAAAATCTTCCAGCATCTGGTTAGTCTGGTTTTCCGGTGTGGAAGTGAAAAAAACATGGATGGAAGGGAAAAGTGCGGAAAACCTTGCTAGCAATTGGCTGGCAAGCCCCGGAAACTAGTCGCTGCGTCAGTCCTTGTAAATAAGCTGGATTTCGCCGTTGACATGCGGACTAACCTTCGATAGCCGCGGCGTGCATGTACCTAATATCAGTCAGGTAACGGTGATACCGGCGCTCTTCAGGAACTTCCTGCACGGTAAAGGTCCCATAAACAATGAGCGCCCCTCGTTTCTCCCTGCTGATCATATCGGCGCAAATTCAGGCGGATTGGCGATTAACTCAATATTTATTACAGTTAAAGGAATAGTATGGAGGGCGTTAATAAGCAGTTGTTTGCAAAGTATTAATTCTTTCCTATCAAGATTTTTTCTCTTTAGGAATAGAAATCTGAGAATTGTCTTCAGAACAATGATCGAACAAGGGTTGATCGGGTTAGCTTTTCTGCCAGGTTTTTTTCTTCATAAAGATTAATAGAATAGAAAAAATGTAAACAACGTAAGCCATTACTTCACTCAAGGACGGGTTTCCGTTGTAACCAAAGAGCGCTTTGAGAAATAGTCCGAGTTGAGAACTATCGCTCAACAAATGGTTGATATTCCATACGGCTTCAATCAACGGTGGAATCACACCCGCTTCATTAAGTTCATGCACCCCGTAGGCTACGAGTCCAGCAGCAAAAAGGATCAAAAGGATGTTGGTTACTTTGAAAAAAAGCCGCAAGTTTAATTGGCGGAAACCTGTAGAGATCAACCACCCGGCTATAACCGCCGCCGCCAAACCCAGCAGAGCGCCAATTAAAACCTGCGAGCCGGACGCAACCTGTGCAGCCAGAAGAAACAGAGAAAGCTCAACACCTTCTCGTAAAACTGCAAAAAACGAAAGCCAGAAAAGTGCGGCTGGGCTATCATGCGTGAGTGCGTTTTCCACATCGACCGACACTTTGGCGAGCGGATTCTTGCCGCCCAGCCAGAAGATCACATAAGTGAGAATGGCCGCTGCGATCAATATCGTGATGCCCTCGAATATTTTCCCCACGTGTCCTTCGAGACTGATCCCCAGGGCAGCCAGGAGAGATCCCGCACCCAAGCTGACTGCGATGGCCAAAGCTGTGCCGCGCCAAACGTATTTATTCAAATGCACGGCAGATACTTTGGTTAGGTAACTGAGTACAACACCGATGATCAGCGCGGCCTCAAGGCCTTCACGAAGACCTAAAAGAAATCCAGCGGTCATAATCGCTCCAACAAATCATTAATGTAATATAGTAGAAAATTATAATATAAATAAAAAATATAATAAGGAGGACGAATGGCAGGTTCAAGAAAAGAAGGCAATCGAAGATCGAGAAGATCTACTGGCCGAGGGATATCGCCGATCATTTATGCTTTAGGGGCTATACTGCTGATCATCGTACTGATCGTTGCGGTCAGTGTGGATTTCAATCCCATCGGCGAGAAAATTGAAGTAATGCCCTCCCGCGACCATGTGTCCGAAGGAACCGATCCGGGACCGTTCAACAGCAACCCGCCGACCTCCGGCACACATTATCCGGAGCATTTTTCACCCGAATTCTTTAATGAAAATGATTATGAATATCCTGAGGGATACCTGGTGCATAATCTGGAGCATGGATATGTGGTCTTCTGGTACAACTGCGAGTTACTGGATGAAAGCGGTTGTGCAGAACTGAAGTCCCAGATCCAGTCAGTGATGACACGCGCCAAAATGGACAAGGTAATCGCCTACCCATGGTCGAAGATTGACCAGCCGGTGGTGATGACCTCCTGGGGGCGCCTGCTGCGCTTCGATGAATTTGATCCGCAGCTGGCTTTCCGCTACGCGCGCAAGTACCGCAACCAGGCGCCAGAGCCCTGGGGAGATTGAAATTTAGTAATACTCATTAACAAAATCCGCTTGCTGAGCCTGTCGAAGTAAGCGGATTTTCATTCTTAATAATGATTTTTCCGTTTTACTCTTTTCCTCTAGTCTAAACACTTTATTTTGTCAGACAATTAATGTATAATTAAAGCCGTGACAATAAGGAGCGGCTTATGGCATCTCTCTTGGTGAAAAACGCCCGCCTGATGGCGACCATGGACGCTGGGCGGCGCGAGATTGAGAACGGGGGTTTGTATTGCGAAGATGGCTTCATCACACAGGTTGGTCTTACAAACGATTTACCCGAAACAGCCGACGAAATTCTGGACCTCAAGGACCACCTGCTGCTGCCCGGCCTGGTCAACACCCACCACCACTTCTACCAAACGCTGACGCGCGCCGTGCCGGCTGCGCAGGACGCCAACCTCTTCAACTGGCTCAAGACGCTTTATCCCATCTGGGCGCGCTTGACCCCGGAGGACATCTATGTCTCAACCAAGACCGCTCTGGCGGAAATGGCGCTCTCCGGCTGCACCACTTCCTCTGACCATCTCTACCTCTTCCCCAATGGCTCACGCCTGGATGATGAGATCATCGCTGCACGCGAGATGGGCGTTCGCCTGCATGCCTCGCGCGGCTCCATGTCGTTGGGCGAATCCCAAGGCGGGCTGCCGCCGGATTCGGTGGTGGACAGCGAGGAAGCCATCCTTAAGGATTCGCAGCGCCTGATTGAACAGTATCATGACCCCGCGCCCGGCGCGATGACGCGAGTGGTGTTGGCGCCATGCTCGCCTTTCTCGGTGACCGGTGAATTGATGAAACAGTCAGCGGACATGGCGCGTCAGTACGGCGTGCACTTGCACACCCACCTGGCAGAAACCCAAGATGAAGAGGTCTTTTGCCAGCAGCAGTTTGGCTATCGTCCGGTTGGTTACATGGAGTCGCTGGACTGGGTAGGGCAAGATGTCTGGTTTGCCCACTCCGTGTGGGTCAACCATGAGGAGATCGATCTCTATGCCCGCACCGGATGCGGCGTGGCGCATTGCCCATCCTCCAACATGCGCCTGGCATCCGGCATCGCTCCTGTCTGGGAATTCATGGCGGCCGGTGTCAAACTCGGATTGGGTGTGGATGGTTCTGCTTCCAATGATTCCTCTCACCTGCTGAATGAAGCGCGGCAGGCCATGCTGTTAGCGCGTGTGCGCGCAGGCATCGAAGGCGCGTCGCTTAGCGGTTCATCCAAGCCCATCCTGACAGCCCGGCAAGCACTAGAGATCGCCACGTTAGGTGGCGCAAGCGTGTTGGGGCGGGATGATATTGGCTCTCTAGAAATGGGTAAGTGCGCGGATTTCATTGCTATCAACCTTAACCGTCTGGATTATGCCGGTGCGCTGCACGACCCATTGGCAGCCGCACTTTTCTGCAATCCGGTCGGCGTGGATTTCAACGTAGTGAATGGGGAGTTCGTCGTCAGAGATGGTGAACTGGCCACACTTGACTTGCCGGCGCATATAGAAAAACACAATAAGGCAGCAAAAAGATTAGTGGAGGGATAAATTGGCGGAAGAAAATAAAAATTATGAGAGCCCGTTTGTGCGCCTGCAGCGGGAGCTGGGGGTGATGATCGCGAATGCGCAGCCGGGTGAAAAATTTCTAACCGAACCGGAATTGGCTAGGGAATTGAAAGTCTCGCGCTCAACTCTGCGTGAGGCTATGCGCTCATTTGAAACGCAAGGCTTGCTGATCCGCAAGCAAGGCTCAGGTACCTTCAAAGCGGACAGCACCTCGGTGTTCGAGACCGGCCTGGAAGTCCTGGAATCGCTGGAAACACTGGCTGAACGGCTCGGTTTGGAGATCTCAATGGGCAGTCTGGAGGTGAGCCATATGCCCGCGGATCAGAAAATGGCGGAAATCTTCAACCTCCGCAAGGGCGCCGGTTTAGTGTGCGTCTCGCGGGTCATTTGTGTTAAAGGCCAGCCGGCTGCTTTTCTGCAGGATAATCTGCCCGAGAATCTGCTTTCATCGCAGGAACTCGAGAACGGGTTTACCGGCTCGGTGCTGGATCTGCTCATCACGCGCGGCGACCCGCCTCTGGAGCAATCCAACGCCGAGGTCAAAGTGATTCCCGCGCCGCATGAGGTGGCGCGCGCGCTGGACATCCAGCGCGGTGAGGCGCTGCTTATGTTTGAAGCGGATCTGCTGGCACAGGGCGGGAAGGTGATTGACCATTCCTATTCCTGGTTTCTGCCAGGCTTTTTCCGTTTCCATGTCAATCGCAAAATAGGTCTTATTTAACTCAAATCAAAAATTGGAGGTAAAAAATGAGAAGTTTCTTAGGGCGAGATATTCTGTCACTGAAAGATTTTGAACGGGCGGAGTTCTTCCGTGTGTTCGAGATCGCAAGCGAATTGGAGCCGATTGCGCGCGAGAGGCGCAACAGCGATCTACTGGCGAACAAGACGCTTGTGACGGCGTTCTACCAGCCATCCACGCGTACGCGCTTGGCGCACGAAGCCGCCATGCACCGCCTGGGTGGACATGTCACCGGCTTTTCGGATGCCAAGATGACCCGCGCCGGGGACTGGTACCAGGAATCCATCAAGGATACTGTCCACATGCTGGAGTACTACGGCGATGTGATCGTTATGCGCCATTTCCAGCAGGGCGCCCCAGCGGAAGCCGCCAAGTATTCCAGCGTGCCGGTCATCAATGCCGGCGACGGCTGGGGAGAGCACCCCACCCAGGTCTTGACAGACCTGTACACGGTACTGAATGAGGTTGGCACGATCGACGGATTAACCTTCTTGTGCATCGGGGACATGCGCATGCGCACCATGCACTCGCTTTCATACGCGCTGACCCAGTTTGACGCTGAGGTGATCTATGTGGCGCCGCCTGAAATGTCTCTGATGGATGATTTCAAGAAAGAGCTTGACATGTATAACCTGCGCTACACAGAAGCAGACCATGTGGCGGATGTGATCGATAAAGCTGACGTAATATACATGGAGCCAGTGGTGCAGCCGGACTACACCAAAGCCCGGCAGGAAGCCAGTGAGGACAAGGGTATGACCCCGGAGAATTACAAAGTCACTCGCAAGCTGCTGGCCGAGAAAGCCAAGCCGGATTCCATTATCCTGCACTCTCTGCCGCGCATGGATGAGCTTCCTATGGATGTGGACAGCACTCGGCATGCCCGCTATTGGGAAGAGGCATTCAATGGCGTCGTGATGCGCATGGCGCTGTTGGCGCTGGTCCTGGGCGCGACGGAGTAATTGCAAAAATTGCAAGCTGAGTGTTATTTCTGAACAGTGGCAGGAGATTGCTGCGTCGCGGCTGTGCCGCTCCTCACAATGACACTTAATATTTTGTCATTGCGAGCGATAGCGAAGCAATCCCCTTCTAATAAGAAATACTTCAATTTAATGAACGTGTAGATAATTATCTGAAAGGAGTATTGAATGCAAACCTTTTTACATGGACGTGACCTGATCGGTGATCTCGATTTCACCAAAGAGGAAGTCGAAACCGTCCTGGAAGTCGCCTTTGACCTCAAGCGCAAACGTGCGTTGAACGAACCGCATCCCTACTTGCGCGATAAAGTGCTGGCAATGTTGTTCTTCTTCAGCTCCACGCGCACGCGCGGCTCGTTTGAGGCTGGCATGGCGCAATTGGGCGGGCATGCGGCCTTCATTGAGAGCAAGACCACCCAGATCGCCCATGGCGATACGCCCAAGGAGATCGGCGAGATCTTCGGGCGTTACTTTGATGGCATCGCCATTCGGCATGTGGACTGGGGTGTGGGTAACAGGTATTTAAACGATGTGGCAAAGAACTCCCGCTCTCCGATCCTGAATATGCAGTGTGACATCTACCACCCATTTCAATGCCTGGCTGACCTGATGACCATCTGGGAGAAGAAGGGGCGCGATCTTCGCAAGAAACGCATGGTGGTATCCTGGGCGTATGCCGAATCTTATTCCAAACCCATCTCGGTTCCCCAATCCCTGATCCTGCAGATGCCGCGTTTTGGGATGGATGTGGTCCTGGCGCACCCGCCCGAATTCAAACTGATGCCGGAGATCATGGACCAGGCGAAGGCGGAAGCCAAAAAAGCTGGTGTGGCATTCGATGTCGTTGAAGACATGGGCGAAGGATTCAAGGACGCGGATGTGGTGTATGCCAAATCCTGGGGGCCTTTGGTTCACACCAGCGATGCGAAGGAAGGTGAAACAATCACAAAAAAATACGCTGATTGGATCACCGACGAGAAAAAGATGAAGCTGGCCAAGGAGGATGCGATCTATATGCACCCGCTGCCGGCCGACCGGAATATTGAAGTCACTGACGCGGTGATCGATGGCAGCCAATCAGTCGTTTTCGATGAGGCTGAAAACCGCCTGCACGCTCAAAAAGCCGTCATGGCGTTAACAATGGGATAACAAGAACCTTACTTAGGAGAAAAATGGCAGAAAAATTGGCGGTTGTCGCGATTGGCGGCAATTCACTCATCAAGGACTCGAAAAAAGTATCGGTTGAAGATCAATATCTGGCGGCGAAGGAGACCACTCTGCATATCGCCGACATGATCGAAGCTGGTTGGAATGTCGCAATCGGCCACGGAAACGGCCCGCAAGTGGGTTTCATTCTGCGCCGTTCAGAGATCGCCCATAAGGTTGAAGGCATGCATGAGGTGCCCCTCGAGGTCTGCGGTGCAGACAGCCAGGGAGCAATTGGATATTCATTGCAGCAAAACCTGCAGAATGAACTCAAGCGGCGCGGGATCAAGAAAGCCGTAGCGACAGTGGTCACGCAGGTGCTGGTGGATAAGAATGATGCAGCATTTGAGCACCCGACCAAACCGATCGGGGGATTTATGGATGAGGCGGATGCCAAGCAGCGTGAATCTGAGTTGGGCTGGACTGTGGTGGAAGACTCTGGGCGCGGCTGGCGGCGCGTGGTCGCGTCCCCGATTCCACAGGATGTGGTGGAACTGGCTTCGGTCAAAGAGCTCTTAAAAGCCGGGCATACGGTCATCACGGTCGGAGGGGGAGGAATTCCAGTGATTGAAGAGGAGGGCGATCTGAAAGGTATCGCTGCGGTGATCGACAAGGACTTTGCCAGTTCTCTGCTCGCTCGCGAGATCAATGCGGATCTCTTCCTGATCTCCACTGCGGTGGAAAAGGTCGCCATCAACTTTGGCAAGCCGAATGAACAATGGTTGGACAAGGTGACGCTCTCGGAAGCTAAAACTTACCTGGCTGAGGGGAAACATTTTGCCAAAGGCTCTATGGCGCCCAAGATTCAGGCAATCATCTGGTACTTGGAAGCGGGAGGAAAGCAAGCCCTTATCACCAACCCTGAGAATATTGGTCGTGCACTGAAAGGTGAAACGGGCACCTGGATACTCCCGGATGAATAAGTTCAGATAGATGTGAGACGATGTGACTGGACAAAAAGGCGCATCGGGGTCATCCTTAGAGGTGATAAACCAAACCAAGGAGACACCCGATGCATACGTTCTATCACTTACCCAAGGAATTTTATCAGTTAGCCAAA
>Ga0209164_1000474_pt1 | contig 94566 bp, 81 predicted proteins | sample MTBNYHSulfiMetaG_FD_187458 | JGI IMG/M metagenome (GOLD analysis project Ga0209164, IMG submission 187458) | Enrichment culture microbial communities from rom New York Harbor, USA that are MTBE-degrading - MTBE-NYH (New York Harbor Sulfidogenic)... | ecosystem: Environmental > Aquatic > Marine >... | reverse complement strand
CCATCTTCTCGGCAATGGGAATCATATCCTCGGTCCGCATTCGCGTCGCCAACAGGGACTGGTGACCGTCCCTGAAGGTATTGTCTTGAATTTTAAGCGGATTTTTAGCCCCTTCTTCCAAAAAAGGTTCCATGTGAAATCTCCTCTATTCGACTTTTTTCGCATAAAAATGAAGCTCTTGATTTGGATGCATCATTATCCATATGCCAAGTAATTCAACGGTAACGATGACAACGGGAGGAACAAAAAATAGACAGCGTTCTTTTTTTGCTGTCTACGGGCTTTTTAACGGGTCAGACGATAATTTGGAGGGTTAGAAAAAACGAGACGCGCCTCTAATCGTTAGTCCCAGCCTTTAAACGCAACTTGCAATTTTATTTATGCAACTAAAAAGCATCTTAAATGCAGAGGCACTGGTTGCATATACAGGCCATCAACTGACTCTTATTTGCTTGAAGAACCCTCACCTTTAACATAGCAAAATCTTTAAGAGCCCAGGAAAGTTATTATGCAGGAAATTCCTATGCAATTATTAAAAATTCACAAAACCTGCTTTCTGTCCTTCTATTTCTTCTTTTCATACTCGTAAAAACCCTTGCCTGTTTTGCGTCCGAGCCACCCTGCTGCCACCATCTTTTGCATCAGAACAGGAGGAAAAAACATGGGATCTTTTGTCGCCTCATATGTAGCGAGAGCGCCGGCGTAGGTGACATCTAGCCCTACCAGGTCTTGCAGGGCCAAGGGCCCCATTGGATGCCCCAATCCCAATGTCGCCGCGGCATCTATGTCTTCCCTAGTTGCAACGCCAGACTCCAGCATCCGAATGGCATGCAGACGGAAAGGATACTGCAAGAAATTTACAATAAATCCCGGCCTGTCTTTTGCAACAATAATTGTTTTACCCAGAGATTCGCCAAATACCTTACAGGTTTGGAACGTTTCTTCACTGGTGGCGATGGACCGTACGATCTCCAGCAGCTTCATCAGAGGCACAGGGTTCATGAAATGGAGTCCCAGTAATTTGTCTGGCCTATTGGTTACACAGGCCATATCAATAACCGACAGGCTGGAGGTATTGGTTGCCAAAATCGTATGCGCTGAACAGACTTGATTCAAGGTCTTAAATATATGTTTCTTTAGACTCATATCTTCATCGACCGCCTCAATGATCAAATCACAATCCTTAAGATTGTTGTATTCGGTCGTCCCTTTGATCCGAGTTAATATAGCAACCTTTTCTGCCTCTGTAAGCTTTCCTTTTTCCACGCCTTTTCGTAAAAAAAAGTCTATTGAGGATAGGCCCTTTTTAAGCCGCTCTTCTTCCACTTCCAATACGATCACCTCATACCCTGACTGGGCAAAAACCTGGGCTATACCTGCGCCCATTGTTCCACAGCCCACGACTCCGGTTTTCCTAATTTGCATTTTCCTGCTCCTCATCTCTATCAGTTGCTATTGGCCCTTAAAATTAGGCATTCTCTTTTCTTTGAACGCGGCTCTTCCCTCTTCATAATCCTCCGTTTCATATAGTGGCAATGCCAACATATTTTCGATCCATAAAGCGTCTTCAATAGACAATCCTCTATTTTTAATTAGTGCTTCCTTAATTCTTCTTGAAGATAAAGGCGATACCTTACACAGTTTTTTTGCCCACTCCTTGGCTACACTCATCAACTGATCCGCTGATACAACCCTGTTCACCAATCCAATTCTGTAAGCCTCTTGGGAATCAATTGGATCTCCTGTTAGCATCATCTCAAATGCCTTGGATAAGCCAACTATCTCAGGCAATCTCACGGTACCACCCAACCTCGACATAATTCCCAATTTTACCTCCGGCGAGGCAAACTTCGCGCTTTCCGAGGCTATCCTTATGTCACATGCCAAGGCCAACTCCAACCCACCTCCCATTGCTATCCCATTGATGGCACCGATGAGAGGCTTCCATAATTCCATACCGCGCATGGTGGTTGTCGGGAAAAGCCATGGCTTAGCTTTCGTCTCTTTCACAAATGATAGCCACGATTTAATGTCAGCTCCCGCACAGAAAGCCTTCTGCCCGTTTCCTGTAATAATGCCCACCCAACAATCAGAATCTGCCTCAAAATCTTCCAAGGCCTCATGCAATTCGTGCATTAGCTCCGGACTCAAGGCATTTAGCGCTTCCGGCCGGTTAAGAGTAAAAATAGCAATCTTGCCTTCCTTTGTATAATCCAGCGTCATAAATCAGGTCCCTCCAAAAAAAAGCAGTTATTCCTTTACTACTGAATAAACTGACAGTATGGGTTATCTTCTCTCCACTATAGCACAAATCCCCTGCCCGCCACCGCCGCAAATCGTCTCCAATCCGTAGCGAACATTCTGACGTCGCATCTCGTGTAGCAGTGTTACCAGTCTCATTGCGCCTGTAGCGCCAATGGGGTGACCTAAAGAAATGCCGGAACCGTTCACATTTATCTTCCTATCAAAATCCTTTTCACTAATCTTCATAAGCCTTGCATCTGCCAATGCCTGTACTGCAAATGCCTCCTGTATCTCTATAAGATCAATCTGATCAATATCAATGCCAATCTGATTCAATGCTTTTTGAACAGAAGCTGGAACCGCTGGATATGTTAATGTAGGATCAGTGCTGGCAACACAACATGCGCGAAAGTACGCCAACGGCTCCAATCCATTTTCCTTAGCCTTTGCCTCGCTCATAAGAAGCACAGCGGCAGCACCATCATTTTCAGTTGATGAATTCCCAGCTGTACAAACCCCATCTGGATAAACGGGTTTTAGGTTGCTAAGCTTCTCAATGGTTGTATCCCGCCTCGGGGTTTCGTCCGTATCAAATAATGTTGGCTCCCCTTTTCTCTGCGAAATCGGAATGTTAACAATCTCTTCGTTGAATTTTTCCTGGTCCATTGCAGCGATTGCCCTTTGATGGCTTCTAAGCGCCCAATTGTCAGCCTCTTCCCGGGTAATCCCCTCCTTCTTAGCTGCTGTTTCAGCCCAAGTCATCATAGAATTCAGTTCACCGTATCTATCCAGTGGTTGAGACATAACTCTTGCGCGCTGAATTCGATCATAGAGCGGAATACCCCACATCGAAAGGGCGCCGTGTCCCCTTGGCATGAAACCCCATTTCTCTGCTTTTTTTCCACCCAAACCCCACCTGATCTCTCCTGGTATATACAGCTCGGCCTGGCTCATGCTGTCCAAGCCGCCCGCAACAACAACATCCGCGTTCCGTGTTTCAATCTTCATGGCCCCAAAAAAAATGGCATCAAGACCTGAGCAGCACCGACGGTCTATAGTGACCCCGGGAACTTCCTCTGGCCATCCAGCATCAAGGAGAGCCATTCGAGCACTATTTGCGCACTCACCATTTTGATAAGACTGCCCCATGATCACATCATCAACCTGGAGAGGCTCTATATTTGCCCGTTTCACAATCTCATTAAAAACTATGCTCCCAAGCCTAAAAACTGGCACGTCTTTTAATGTACCTCCATAACTGCCGATTGGCGTACGTACACAACTGACGATAACTACCTTTTCCATGTTAACTCTCCTTATCATCCCCAATCACTTTAATTTCCATATTGGTTTTCGCTTCTCGCTGAATGCCTGCTTGGCCTCAATCGAATCTTCAGAGTTCCAGACCGGCGTGGCAATATGCTCAACCAGTGCTAGTGCACTTTGAAAATCCATATACCGGGCTCTAACACCCATTTCTTTTGATGCCCATACGGCTAGTGGGCCACATTCACATATTGCCATCGCCATATCCGCCGCCTCTGAAAGAAGTTTCTCTTCCGACACAATCTTATTGACCAAACCGACTTCATAAGCTCTCCGGGAACCGATTGGCTTCGCAGCATACATCATTTCAGCAACAAGGCTTCGAGGCAAATAATCACAGAGAAATGGCGCAACCAATGCAGGTACATTTGCCTTCGTTTCCCCTGTTCCAAATATTGCACTTTCCGTACAGATACGAAGGTCAGATTCAAGCGCGAGCCATAGACCGGCACCATTCACGTGTCCCTGCGTAGCCGCGATGATAGGTTTCCAAACCTTATAATAAGATGGCCCTATTGGATTATCACCAAAAAGAAGAGACTTTCGGAACTCCCATTGCCCCCTCTCCATTTCTTTCAAGTCCGCTCCAGCGCAAAAGGATTTACCCTCCCCACTCAAAACAGCAACCCAGAGGTTCTTATCGTCCCTGAAATCAAGCCACACCTTAATTAGCGAATCAGCCAAGGCGCGATTGATAGCATTCAGACTCTTAGGACGGTTGAGTGTAATAAAGGCCACATGTTGTTTTTTGGCATAAATTACTTCCGACATAAGTCTTTGGCTCCTGATATATTGTTGCCACTTAAATTACTCATTAAAATCATTTAAAACAGGTATTTACCTTGAAGGTGTCGTTATATCCAGTATTTAAAGTTATCCCAGAACTCCTTATCTTCCTTCTGCCACCCCTCTCCAAATTTGTTATCATAATAAGAGGAAAAGCGCTCCAGCCACTTGTTCATCACGCTTTTACCCTTTTCGCGGGCCTCTAAAATATCATTCAGGAAAATAGTAATTCTCGCCATTTCTTCCTTCGGGATATAAGAAGCCGCACCTTTCTTGAACGATTTAAGCGTGTCCTTCATGCTGAAGGCATGAGCAGTCAGCATGACCGGGATCACATTTTTCTTGTCTGCAATTTCAAGCAATTGGTAGCCGTCCACGCCCATGATGTCCAGAATGGCGATGTCGAAGCACTCATTTTCAAGAAGCCTCTTGGCCTCTGCAAAGCTCTGCGCTTTGGTTATCTTACACATGGGAAGGAGGTCCTCAAGACTCTCCAGCACATCGGCTTCATCGTCGACAATGAGGATCCTCTTCCCTTTAAGGAGTTTTATTTTCACAACAAATATATCCTCCGTCTAACATATTAGAAAACCGTCACGTTATTGCCCGATAAACTGCTGAACTTACCATGGTCACCTTTTCACCTGTTTTTAACGGGCATCATCTCGTTTGAAAAGCTGAACTGGAAGCTACAAAGCAATCTGGGGAACCACCTAATACTGCCGGTTTCTGTTGGTGGAACCGCTTATATATATCTCTGGTGAAAATTAAACGGCTTTTTTAAATAACCATTTTTCTCGGCTCAATAGACGAAAAGTTCTGGTGTACAAACTGTTATTACGACATAGAATTAAACAGCTCATCGACCTCAGAATAAGGGACGTCAAAAGTTGTGTTCGCTGGGGCCAATGGTTCTGTTTCCAAAAATGCAGGCAGCCGATCACACTGCTTACTGATCCCTGCCTTCTCGTTAAACTCCCTCTCTGCCAATAAGGCACTATTCGCCAATTTAATCAGATCCTCTTCCCTGAAATCAATTCCGTAAAAATTTGTTATTAACGATGAAATTAGCTTGTTTTTCCCAGTGAGAAACGCCCAGTAACAAATTCCAGCACTATCAATAATCATCGCATTAATTTGCGCTACCTTGGAGCTCTCAACCTGCCCGTCTGTAGTAAGCGGATCCGGCACAAAACCGGCCGTGTGATCGGCCCCTTGCGGGCTTGTAGCGAATGTTACTCCTAACCCCTTAAGATATCTTACAGAATGCGCTGGCATCGCCTGCCCTTTTACAGCTGGTACGCGATCAATACCAAAAACCTTAGATGTAACAACTACACCCTGTCCCAAGACTCTTCCCAATAGACTCCCTGTTCCGATTTGATCAACGAGCTCAATCGCCTTTTTATTGTTTCCAAAATCAAAGTAATTTATCGAGCTTAATAAACCTATTGAGGAACCTATTTCAATTGTGTCTATCCCATAATCATCGCATTTTCGATCCAACATTGCGATTGTATCAATATCGCAAATGCCAAGATTAGCCCCCATCATTCCTATCGTCTCATATTCAAATCCCGATGTTAGATATTCCTTGTCAGCACTATAGAAAACGGAGGAACACTTCACTAAACACCCAGGCATGCAGGCATGACCCATGCTACCCCCTCTCTCTTTAGCAAGCTCCTTCAACCTTTCACCCGATATATTTTCAAATTTGTCAAATGAGCCCATGGTATAATTTCTTGTAGGAAGGCTTCCCCTGTTGCTCGCAATAGCTATCATTCCTGCTGAACTAAGCGACCTTACCCAAGCAACTCGAGGATTAGAATTAATTTCAGCAACAACGGCTTTCACATCATCTTTAAAATCATCAGACCTAATTGCCTTGCATGGCACCGCACCCCTGTCATCAACAATCAACGCTTTCAAATGCTTGGCGCCCATCAAGGCTCCAATCCCACCTCTACCGCATTGTCTACTTGGTCTTCCACTCATATCCGTGATAGCTACAGTCGCAGCTCCCATACACATTTCCCCACAAGGTCCTATTGATGCTACTCCTGCTTTAGGATACTTTTGGCGAAGTTTGCTGGCCAATTCATAGTTGCCAAGCCCTCTAAGCTCCTTCGCGCTCTCAAGCCTGATGCCATCCCTATTAACAAACATACTAAACAATCCATTGTTGCTTGGCTTTCCATCAATTATGATAGCCTTAATCCCCAGCCTCGCCAGTTTCTGACCCAGTATTCCACCGACATTTGATTCCTTTATACCCCCTGTTAGCGGGCTTTTCCCTCCAATAGATAGCCTTCCTGAATTAGGCACAGCAGTTCCCGATAGAAATCCTGCCGCGAAAATGAGTTTCGCTTCGCTAGCTAAAGGATGAACATATGCTTTAATCTCTCGCAAAGCAATGTTGTCTATCAAAGCTCTTCCACCCAACGGAATCCAATCATTCGAAAATTCCTCTTCTTCAACCTTCAAACTAGTCATATTCACACGTATAATTTTTGTCATCGAAAATCCTCCGTAGAGGTTAACGCGGATGTCATCCCAACTGTCATTGCTGCTGTGCTTTTGAAATCGTTTTTGAAAAAGCCAGTCTTTTGATCAAATTCGCCGCAACTCCATAAGTGCGATCCTTTCCTAAAGGCGTACAGTTACCAGCTCTCCGCGGATTTATCTCCATAATGTCCAAACCGACCAGCTGAAGGCTATTAGATATTACCTCACTCAAAGAATCAACAATCCTTGCTATCTGGGCAACTCCTAGTCCTTTCCAATCTCTAAATCGTACTCCTTCCACAGCGTTTCGCGAACCGATGTCCATATCGATAGAAACATACAAATAGGGAGTCTTTATTCTCCTGAGGGCCCTCTTTACCGCGAAGGGATCTGACGATATCTTCTTTTTTGTTAAAATGGTTGCGCCCTTTTCCTTCAAGCGCGTATATACTCTGACATAATTTTGAATTCTATTATCTTTAATTTCGAAAGCTTCCTTCGTTGGATAATCGGATATGCCGATAAGATACAAATCTGAAGCATCCAGTATTGATTCTCTCATAAGATGATAGAGAAAAGAGCTAGCATTATAAGAGTCTACCCGATTCAAAAGAAAGGGATCATTTGGATCGTGCACACTGTATGGATTTGTTTCGATATCATATTGGACAGCCTGAGACAATATCGAAACTGGGATCGCATCTACATGGCTGTCCAAGACAACTAAGGAGATGCGGTCGGATCCATAAAGTTCCGCCAGCTTTGCGAACGCACCCCCTGTCAGCGAATGGTCTATTCCAATCATACAAGGTATATCCGGAAAGATTCGATTCGCTATAAAATCGCCGGCCAATCTGGAATAACTTCTACAACCGTCACTATCGATAAATTTGACAAATCTCTCAGTAGTAATGTCTTTTAGATCTGAGGATGAGGGTATGGGACAAAGCCACCCTGGCACATCAATTGACAACAACTCTGCCCAGAGATTACTGTCAATTTCCTCCCGAAGAATCCTTAGAATAGAAGAGGAAGGTTCTCCTTTGTTTATTTGCTTTGATCCCGTCTTCAGTTTTTCCCTAATCGCCTCATCCCTTTCGTCTGGGTCAAAAGGGCAGCCAAAGAATGCGATTTTTTTAAAGGTTTTTCCCTCCAATTTCTCACTCCTGGTAAGAATTTGTAAGATATTATGCTTCATCGCGCGGAGCGTGAAGACAGCACACGCGCGACGGGCCTTCCCAGTAAAGGGAGTAAGAGTTCCATAGGAATCTTAAAGCGCATCAAAGGACGATGGGCTTGTCTATTCCTTGCCCAGCGATTCTATATTGAGCGCTGATTTTGATGCATTTGCAATAAAACGCACAAACTGCCCCGCAAAACATTCGGGGAGGCGCTGCTGCGCATGTCGCCTGATCACGTCGGGTAAACTTTCCGTGAAACTTCAGGCGGTTAATGACACTGACTAAAATCTATATCAAACATTTCCCTAAGCTGACCAAAATGGCTCCTCATAAGAATTTGTGGCCCAATATTTGCTAAATGATCACCTAACAAATTGATATCAAATTTATTTTCGATTAGATCTGATGGTTTGTCTTTACGTTGAAGATAGACCAATCCGTATCGAAAGAGCCTTCTGAACTGAACCACATAGCAAGTACGCCTAAGGAAACACCATTGTCGGTCGTATATGTTGAATGAAGGCTTCTAAGACTAATAAAGTCAATGCGTTAACCCGCTTTAGCAGAACAACAAAGCCGATTGTAAGGGGAAAAATCCTGTAGTCGCTTCCAATAAGATGGTGTGAGAGTGCCTGGTTTTCTTATTTACTACCCACAAATTCTTATGAGGAGCTACCAAAATTCAAAAGCCCTTCTATCCTCTTCTATCTTCCATGAACCAACCTGTTTTTGCAGCCCGCTGTAAGTTTTCTGAAAGGCTTGGATGAAAATGAAGAAAGTACGCCATATCCTTGACAGTGAGCTCTTGATGAACTGCCAGTGACATCTCAGCAACAAGCTCGGAAGCATGGGGTCCCAAAATATGTCCACCGAGAATTTTCCCAGATCCCTTTTCAAATATGAGCCTAGTGAAGCCTACTGTTTCATCCATAATTTCAGCCATTGGAGTTGTTTTGAATGGATATTCTGATACCCCAAAATCCAGTCCTTCAATGCCCTTCGCTTCCTCCTCAGTCATACCAACGCCAGCAAGTTCTGGATAGGTAAAAACACATCGTGGTATCGCAGAGTAGTCTATACTATGTTTCTTTCCCAAGCAGTTGTCAGCCGCCACTTCTCCTTCTGTCGCCGCTGTAAAAGCTAGCATAACATTGTTCAATACATCTCCAACAGCATAGATGCCAGGGATGTTAGTTTGGAGATGGCGGTTAGTAGCAATACCTTCTCCATCCATACCTATTTTCAAATCAGCGTTAAAAAGATTTGCTGTAAAAGGAGATCGACCAGTAGCCATTAGAACAATCTCCCCCTCAGCAGATTTCCTTTGCCCGTCTTTTTCAAATACCACTCTATATAAGCCGTCGTTGCCTTCATCGATTTCAAGAATTGTCAATCCGATATCTATACCGATACCTTGTTTATTAATCATTATATCGCGTACTTCCTTTGCGAGCTTTTGGTCTGAACTTTTAAGAAAGTTTTTTCTACCCAGCATGCTGACTTTTGTTCCCATACCTGCAAATATTGTCGCAAATTCAACACCTACATAACTGCACCCAATGACCACCATACTTTTAGGTGGCTTCTTGATTTGTAAGATTTCTCTGTTAGTTAGAACACCTGGTAAATCAGCCCCCGGGATTGATAGTCTATTAGGCATGGACCCTGTTCCGATTATTATATTTTCTGTCAAAAGATCAACTTCCTGATCCCGATCCTCTATTAGGCTATTTAACTTTACTCTAACCCTTCCCGGACTAATAATTGTACCGATCCCTCTGTAAAAATCAATGTTCATTGCCCGAAGTCCATTATGGACTCTCTCGACAATGCTTTTTACAACCGACTTCTGCCTATTCATAACAGATGAGAAATCAACTTCGATTCCGCCTTTGACATTGATTCCGTAAATCGAGGCCTTCTTTACAAGCCGATAAGTGTCAATACTTCGAACAATTGTCTTCGTTGGGATACAACCAAAGTTAAGACACTCCCCTCCAACCTCTAGTTTGTCAATGAGAGCACATTTTGCACCCCGCATCGCAGCTTGGATTGTAGCTTGAAGCCCTCCGAAGCCAGCACCAATTGCAACGATTTTGTAGTCATTCTTCATAATATATCCCTGTCTGTAGTATTAATAATCCGCCATCCAGCTAATTTAATTAACATTTTAAAAGGAAATCTGCAGTCGTTCATGGCTATATAGGCTGGCTGCTCGGCGTAAACATTCGCGTTACCGAAACGAATAGGTCAATGTTCAACTGCCTTTTGCTCACGCCTAACAGGATGTTATGTTGAATCCAGACCATGTAGTACCAAAATCGCATGCGATAGAACCGGATCGTGCTGTTGTCACCCTCTACCTCACGATCTTTTCCTTTTGTAATAAAAAAAGTTAAGCACGGCCGATGGTTTCCGTCTTATATGTGCCATACCCCTTTATTTCTTAATTCTAGCGGATCGTCTCTTTCACATCTCCATGGTCTTACGACCATCTTGCCAATAACAAACTCAACGCACAGAGCGAATCACCCACTTGCCAGTCCCTCTGCGTCAGTACCCAACAATTACTCTAACGAAAGGGTGTACGCCTGATACTACGTCAATTTTTACACTCAAAACTCAGCAAGCTAGAAACCCGTGTTTCATGTATATGACAAAAAGATTAGATTACATGCCATATCAGCCCAAAATTATCACGGAGCCTGTTTAGTCAACAAACAAGCAGTTAGCATGGGTCTAATGCAAATCACATTTTTATTCATAACCTTGCGGTTATTTGGTGCTTGAATAATAGATGTATTTGCTTGTTTAGTTAATTTCAGATAGTCATCACCAAAATGGAGCATACTGGCACGTAATATCGAGCGTACACCCCAAAGCGCCTTTCCAATTGGCTCAAGGATTACCTGCTCATAAATCACCGTCATAATTTTAAATTAGCCGATAACTTGGTTAACAATTTCAGCGATATCCTTAACTGCTAACTGGTTTTCAAGATTGTTAGCTTTTATGCCTTCTTCAAGCATTTTAGCACATTGTGGACAGGCAACAGCAACCACATCAGCTTGAGATTCTAAGGCTTCGTTGACTCTTTGTCGTTCTGGGCTGTTAACACTTCCCCCATTGAAATCTGTAAAGAAATTGGTTCCCCCTCCTCCACAGCAAAAGGAATGATTTCTACTTCTTGCCATCTCCACAAGCCGTAAGCCTGGAATCGAGGTAAGAATTTTTCTAGGGGCCTCGTATTCCTCGTTAAAACGCCCGAGATAGCAGGGGTCATGATATGTTACGTTAAAGTCGAAGTTTTTGGTGAGATTTAACCGATTTTCCTTTATGAGGTTACTCATAAACTGGGTATAGTGTTGAACCTCAAATTGAGCACCTAGCTTTAAATATTCATTTTTCAATGCATTAAAAGCATGCGGATCCACGGTTATAATTTTTCTTATGTTTCGCTCATTAAACTTCCCAATATTTTTCTTTGCAATTTGTTGGAAAAGCCATTTGTCCCCTGCTCTTTTAACCTCATTCCCTTCGCACGTTTCTTCCTGTCCAAGTATACCGAATTGAATCCCTGCCTTTTGAAGAACTTCTGCTATTGCTCGTGCAATTTTTTTGCCTCTCTCGTCATAAGAAGCAACACATCCAATAAATAATAAATATTCCTGTCCGGAAAACAATGGAACCTGGAGACCGTGTGCCCAATTACCCCTGTCTGCAGCTTTTTCTACATAAGGATTTCCATACCTATCAATAGATCTTAGGAAGTCTCTAATTTCTGGTGGCACTTTCCCATTTGCAACGAACTCAGACCGCATTGCCTCGAAAGCCTCTATATTTGTTTTGCTCCATTCATTGACGCACGCCTCTCTGCACGCTCCACACATACAGCAGCTGTACATGACATGAGCGAAATCATCTGTTAAATCGATCTGACCTGAAACATAGGCATAAATCAGACCTGACCTTCCTTTGCTACTATAGGAAATAAAATCATGCCTTTCTCGAGAAGGACAACAAGGTGCTGCTGTGGGCCAAAACATAATGCAATTCTGACAGTTTGAGGCGCATGTTTGTAATTTGGTTTTAAACTCTTCAAAATTTTCCAATCTTTCCTCTTTCATTTTATAACCCCCACTTCCCAGGATTCATAATGCCGTTAGGATCAAGAAAGTTTTTAAGTTTTTTCATAAACTCATAAAAATTAGGATCCGCATATTCGCTGTTTAACATTACATTCGCCATAGCTGGGGAAGCCTTATACGCTACTCCACCATGACTTACTACATTTGCAGTAAGCTCTATTTTTATCTGACGCACCTTTTCTACTTCGTCTTGGTCGGTAGGATTATAAGGGATAACCGTTCGAAACATACCGTGATGGCTTCCCTTAACTATATGGCCAAAAACGGTCGAAGCAGCAAAATCGTATTTTGTCATGATGCGATTAATATTGTTCAGGCCGTCAACCCAGCCACTTACTGGTGTAAAGCTCCCGACCCATGTGGCTGTTCCTCCATTTCTATGGTCAGCAAATCCAAAGGTTTTGGCTGTAGGCATATTTGTTCGGAATTTATTCATTTCCTCTGGAATCGGGAAAACGCGAGCAGAAGAAAGCTTCCCAATTTTCTTTTGGTTATTAACAAATTCAAATAGCTTTGTTTCTCTGAATTGGACCTCATCCTCTGTCTGCCCGGCTAGCACAATATATACAAAGCAAAGAGGATCAGAAGCCGGTCTTTTCATTGGCCACTTGTCTACAAGAACATGTGTGTATTCCCATGTCAAACCGACTATGTCAATACTCATTTCTCTTCTCTGCCAAGGGACCATCATTTCCCAAATGGCCTCCTCGTAGGAATCAAAGCCATAGCTGTAAGAACGTAGAAACTGTGGACGGGTCCAGATTGGAAATGAAATTTTGGTTGCAATGCCGGTTGTTCCCTGCCAATTCATGAAAAGGCCTGTCAGGTCCGGCACTGGGTATCGACTATGCCACGATTTTGTAAGACCAGCGCTCCCTAATCTTACCACCTCACCAGTAGGAAAAACAACTTCCAAACAATTAAGTAGATCGCCCTGGCATCCATACCAATCTGCTGCATGCCCACATCCTGAAAGAAGAATGTTTCCCAGCATAGACGCTGCTGCGGGAGGTGCATAAGGCATACTAACCCAAAGCCCCCGCTTTCTCAATTCATAATCCACGGTTCCGACTGTAACCCCTGGTTCTACTACCATATAACGATCATCTTCATTGATCTCAACAACCTTATTCATTTTGTGAAGATCCATTAAAATGCCGCCTTTAGTCGGCACAGTAAGCCCTCCCATGTTTGCACCATTAATAGAGGGGGTAACAGGTATTTTTTCAGAGTTTGCCAACGCCAGGATCTGTTGTATTTGTTTAACGGTGGTGGGCATCACAACCCAATCAGGCATTTTGTCAGGGTTTTCAGGCGTTGACAGATCCGCCTTGTCGTAGGAATAAGGAAACATGACAGCAGAACTATTTGTAGCGCACTCCGGACCAACAATCCCCTGTAATGCCGAAAGTATAAAACTTGTTTTGTTTTTACTTTTCATCTCCTCGCTCATATTAGCTCCTTTCTTGTAAAAAGACTAATGTTGCTTCTAAATTCCTTGATACCCTTAATGATTACGTTCCGATTCCAGCCCAATTCGCGTTGGGCTCGGCTTTGTCCTCCACGGCCCAAAGCCAATACAATTTAAGCCATGAATCGTCGCCGATCGGCGTTTTTGTTATTTGCTCATGGCTTCATCCAAAGCTGCTTTTGGATCGCACGTAATTGTTACAATTGGTTTGGCAGGTGTTGCCTTTTCTTGATCAGCCATAGTATTCTCCTTGTATAAAGGTCCATGGTGATCATATATCTTAGAATTTGAATGTCCAAAACTTAATGAACCTGTTTAATTATTTGTTGCTGAGTCCCTAATGCCTTTTTCCCCCATCCCCACAATGACCTGCTTTAGATGACTACCCTAAGCGAAGCAGGGCCCTCCGAAGGCCTTATCAGATATGAAAAGGCCCATTAGGTTAAAATCTCTTTTCGAATATTGGAGTCTTACGATTTGATTTTTCCAACGAATTTGGCGCTACCCAGTCAATAATAGGCCTGAGCTTCAGTTTTTCGTGGATTGCCTTGGCTATAGTAGCACCTAGGCCTTCGAGTTCGGCTTTCGCTATCCCCGTTCCGTGCTCAAGTTTTAATTTGAGGGGTGGGACAACTCGCGGAGGTGGGTTATCAAGTATTATCCTCATTTCACCTGTCACACTTGGGGTAAATGCTTCGACAACATTTTTTATTGCAGAAGGGTATATATTCACACCCTTGACAATCAACATGTCGTCGGATCGCCCTATCACTTTTAGTCTTTTGCCCGGAAATCCACAAAATGGACATGAGCTTGTAAAGATCTGAACAATGTCGCCGGTAGCATACTTTAAAAGAGGTGCGGCTTCACGCTTGAGCGAGGTTATGACCATCTCGCCAATGGCTCCGTCTTCAATCGCAACAGGCTTCTTTGACTCAGGATCCACAAGATCTTCAAACCCAGTACACAAATCGGGTGCAATACCATGCATTCCACTATATTCGTCGGAACGGCATGTTATAGAAATAGCATGACCCGCGGGTGCCCAATAATCATAGACTGGACATCCGTAGGACATTTCCAAGCGCTTCTTGACCTCAGGAATGTTGACGCCAATTTCCCCTGTTAGCATCAAGCCCTTCATTCTTAGCTCCGCCACTTCCATTTTAATGATCTCAGGCGCCTTCCTGATCAAATATTCAGCTAATGATACCGTTGTGGCCATAAACGCCGGCTTCGTTAATTTTGCAAAAGTCAGCATGATTTCTGATCCAGCTCTAGCATCGATATCGACAGGCAATGCTCCAATGTCTCTAATACCCCAAAGCGACATCGATGTCGCATAGATGCCCAATGCAAAGATAAATAAAACTCGATCTCCTTTCCGAACTCCATTATAATAAAATCTATGTCCTAGTCCCCTTGCAATTAATTCGACATCATTCTTTGTAAAGGTATAAGTAAATGTCGGAATTCCTGTAGTACCGGATGTCGTACCTATTAAATAAATCTCTTCAGGTGGACAGCATAGATGTGTGCCGAAAGGATGGCCCTCAGTCTCGACCGATTTGATCGCATTCTGCCTCTCCTGGTCCTTGTTTAGGAAGATTGGCAACGCTCTCAAATCGGTAAGCGTTCTTATATCCTCAGGTCTCGCTCCTGCCTCCTTGAATTTTTTTCTGTAGAATGATGAGGATCTATAACAATATTTAACCTGTTCCCTCAGGCGCTCTTCCTGATAATTTGTGATTTGTTCTTCTGTCAAATTGTTAAGCACAGGATTTGAATAATATTCCCTGTTCAGCGCCATCTTTGTAGCCTCCGCTAATAATCTGTCGATTTTTTTCTCTATCTTGGTTAAGTCCACCGGTCGGTATTTTTCAAATTGCTCCGCAACAACTCGTTGCCCAAACCGTTCACACTCTCGTTGAGGATCTTGTAAGAGAGGGATTCCCCTTTGAATACTATTGCCGTATGGACGGGAGAGTTCCCTGCTTTCATCCGGAGCATTTCCCCGACGACCATCGCCTTTCTCTCAGCGCCCGGGAAGGGCCAATCGCCCGAAACCCCAGTCATAGGACCGCTCGACCGTCTCCAGTCTCATCAACTCCTCATCGGGTTGCAATGGCGGCCGGGCGACGGCGCGGTCGAGGATGATTCAGCCGGCCGGGGCTGGGCAATGGTCGGGCCCCGCCCCGGCTGTACCATGGTTAGATCTTTCCGGTCATCTTGAGGAACTTGTGCATCAGCTCACCGATCTTGCCGCAGTACTTGGGATCCTTGTTGGAGTACTCATCGATCACCTCGAGGCTGAAGACGCGCATGGCCGAGACAGTCTCCGGGTCCATGGTCGTGATCTTGCCCTTGTACTTGCTTATGAACAGCTCGGTGTCGACGGCGTCGTTGTAGCTGAACCAGGCGCTGGCGTCCGCGCTGACGGCCACGGTGCAGTCCAGCAGGATGCGCTGCAGGTCCTTGGGCAATCCGTCGTAGACCTTCTTGTTCACAAAGATGTCGCCCAAACTCTGCATGGCTAGGTCGGGCTTAATGATGTATGTGGTCACTTCCTGGAGCTTCATCTCCCAGGCCGCGGCCACGCCGCCCCAGTGGGCGCCGTCGCAGACGCCGGTCTGCAGGGCCTGATACAGTTCTGAGCCCGGGAAAAAGACCGGGGTGGCACCTATCTTCTCGAAGACCTTGGCCGGGATGCCGGTGCTGCGCACCTTGAAACCCTGGAAATCCGCTGGCTTGACGATGGGCTTCTTGGACCAGAGCGTCACGGTGCCGCCGGCCCAGGGGCCGAGCAGCATGAGGCCGAACTCGGCGTAAGCCTGGCGGATGATGTCCAGTGCCCCCATCTCGGTCATGAAGAACCACATCTCTTCGAAACTGTCCCAGGTGAAAAGCTGGCCGTTCAGATGGCCGGCCACGGGCATCTTGCCGATCCAGTAGGCTGGCCAGTACAGGCCGATCTCGAACACGCCGCGCCCCACCGCCTCCAGCGCGTCCTGGTCGGGCACGATGCTACCGGGCGGCAGCGCCTTGATGGTGATTTCGCCGCCGGTGGCTTCTGTCACCCGGTTGGCGAAGTTCAGATAGATTGACCGGTACATTCCGGTGCCGGTCGGTAAGTAGGTCTGCATGCGCCAGGTGTACTTCTTGGTCGCGGCGGAGGCCTTGCCGGGCTTGACCATAAATCCGGCGGCTGCGGTGGCGGCTGCAGCCACACCGGCCTTGAGCACGCTACGGCGGTCGACTTTTTTCTCCTTCATGATTTCTCCTCCCTTTGGATGGATAAAGTTGGATGGACAAAGACAGCCCACTGTACTTCCCACCGTCCGCAGAGACGCCCCCTGCGGTACGGACGGGTCGCTAACTTTGGTGCTTTCCGCACACGGACCCCGGCGCTCATTGTCGGGCGCGCGGCGCGCTCGTCTGTCTTGCGCCCGCATGGCACAAGCCGCTTGAGTCTTTCCCCAGTTAGAGGCCCGCAGGCCCCGGCTCGCAATTATGTTTCTTCGAAATCGTCTCCACCCTCCTGTGCTTTGGGTTCACTCAGTTCACCACCATAATGGTGGGCAGATAGGTGATGATCGAGGGCCAGAGCATCATGGCCACTTCACAGAGCAGCATGACGGTGATAAAGGGCATCACGCCGACGTAGATGAGCTTCATGCTGGTCTCCGGGCTCAGGGACTTCAAATAAAACAAGTTGTAGCCAAAGGGCGGCGTGAGATAGCCGATGCAAAGGTTGAGCTGAAACAGCACTCCGAACCAGATGGGGTCGAAGGGGAGCTGGCTGACCACCGGCCAGAAGATGGGCAGACACAGCAGGATGATGCCCATGGGGTCCAGGAACATGCCCAGAACCAGCACGAAGAACTGCATCATGATCATCAAGGTCCAGGGATTCACGTCCAGGCCGGTGAGCAGCTCCTGCACGAAGTAGATCCCGCCGCCGCCGGAGTAGATGGCCACAAAGCCGGAGGCGCCGAACATGATCCACAATACCATGCCGGTGATAGTGGCGGTGCCATAGCTCACCTCCTTGACAAAGGTCCAGTTGAACTCGCCCCGAATGATGACTGATAGGATCACGGCCACGGCGCCCACGCTAGCCGCCTCGGTGGGGGTGGCCACCCCGAAAAAGATAGTGCCCAGAATGGCCATCACGATCAGGGTGGGCAGGGCCACCGACTTGAGGGCGCGGAGCTTGCGCTGCACGGACACTTTCTCCTGCAGGGCCGGGCAGACCTGGGGACACAGCCAGGACACCACCAAGACGAAGGCGATGAAGCCGCCCAGGATCAGCATGCCAGCGGCCAGGCCGCCGGCGAAGAGCTTGCCGATGGACTGGCCCGTCATCATGCCGATCACGATCAGGGTGATGGACGGCGGGATCAGGACTCCCAGGGTACCGGCCGAGCCGACGGTCCCGAAGATTATCCAGTCCTTGTAGCCCTTCGCGCGCATGGGCGGTATGCCTACCAGTCCGGTGGTGACCGTGGAGGCGGAGCAGTTGCCGGTCATGGCCGAGAGGGTGGCGGCGAAGCAACAGGAGCCCACAGCTAGGCCCCCCCGCAGGGAGCCGGACCACAGGTAGAAGGCTTCGTACATGTCTTTGGCTATCTTGGATTTACTGAGCGCCACCCCAATGAAGACGAATAGGGGCACCGCCGACAGCAACAGCATCCACATGTAGTTGAACATGCCGCCGACGATGGGCATGATCCCCATGGGGCCGTATAGGATCAGGGCGGACACCACCGCGATACCGCCCATGGCAAAGGCCAGGGAGACACCAGCCATGATGCTGAGCACCAGGCCGCCGAACATACCGATGGTTAGGAGCAACTCAGGGGACATATTCTTCTCCTTGGACCATTGAGATCGCTGTCTGGATGAAATAAGAGATGGCCTGCAGGGTAATCAGCAAACCGCCCACCACCAGGATAAACTTGATTGGGTAGATCGGATGGGCCAGGGCCATCTCATCCACCTCTCTGAGCTTCCAGGAGGCCAGGAAGAAACGCCAGCCCTCGGTGATCAGCACAGAGCCCCAGATCATCAAAAAGGCGTAGTTTATAAGGTCGAGGAATTTGCGCACCCTGAAGGAGCGCTTTACGGTGAGCAGGTCCACCCGCACGTGACCGTTGTGGACCAAGGTAAAAGCCCCCACCATGACGAAGTAGCTGCCAAAGATGCGCTGGGAGTAGCCGTGGGCCCAGATGGTTGGCGCGTCAAACACATAACGTGAGACCACCTCCCAGGAGAGCATGACCGCCCCTATAAATACCAGATAGGAGAAGATCCGCCCCGAGTAGTCGCTCAGGGCGTAAATCGCCCTAAAAAATAATCGCATAAGTTGCCCTCCTCCATTGCGCGCTGTCTGGGTGGCGCCAGGGGCCTATCCGGGCACCCTCCCCTTGCCCGCGCTTTCATATTCTCTCTGCCCGACATTTGATCGGCTGGTCCCATCGATTATATCGATCATATTTTCCGAGGACCTTTGTTAATTCTGCGTACATCCGGTAGGATGATTTGTTGTCGTGATGGAGTCGAGAGCAATTCTACAAGAGTGTTGCTGGCATCAAGAACATGTGATCTAACTAAATTGCCGGCTTTTGCATACTCCCTGTTAGAAATTGCTTTTAAAATGTTTTGGTGGCATAGTCGGTATTTATCGAAATTGGTGAGCACCGTTTGGCCTTCGACTAGTAATCGATAAATTTTTCTACGTAAATCCGAGACCATTTTCAGCAACGTTTCATTATCGCATTTGCTTATTAACAGGGCATGAAATTCAGCGTTTGTCTTCACGTAGGTAGGGATTGTGATCTTTTTAAGACTGTCAATTGATTTGCATAGTTTTTCCAAGTAAAGGATGTCATCTTGTGTAAGGTTGGGGGCGGAGATCTCAGTTCCATAGCCCTCTAGAAGAGCTAAAAGGTTATAAGTTTCTTTGACGGTTTTCGTTGAAAGTTTCTTTACCACTGCCCCTACGTTTTTAGTATGTATCACATACCCTTCTGCCTCCAGCTTGAGCAGAGCCTCTCGCACTGGCGTTCTACTCACCTTGAAGCATTTCGTTAGGTCTTTCTCTAATAATTTCTCACCTGGATTTATAACTCCGTTAAAAATATCATCAAGCAATTTGTTGAATATCATTTCTCTTAATTTGGGTGTGTTAGACATCTTTATAAATGTTGCTCTTAGTGATCCGAACAGGAGACGGTACTTTTGGAAGCCTTGCCCGTCATCGTGACAGCGTTTTTTATAATTCTCTTAACGACGGCGCCTATGTTTTTTGTTAGACTGATATATCCTGCTTTTTCAAGCTGAAGTAATACCTCCCGTATTGGGGTACGGCTAACATGAAATCTATCTGACAATTCGGACTCAACTAACTTTTGTTCAGCGTTGATCCTGCCATAGACAACATCTACAAGCTGACTGTTGTAGATAATTTCTCTAAGAGGGCTTTTTGTTTGTTTCATGATCATTTACATGTCTATTTTGCATAGCTAGTGTATGCAATCGCGTATACGATATCGTATATAATGTTATTTTAATTTGAATGTCAAGAAAAAAATGCAAAAAATGCATTTTGTTTTTGTCGATTGTGCCTGTTCGCTCGCGCAATCGCCGCAACCTGCATTTTTCATCAATATGATAAGGTTATTGAGAATACCATCACCTTAGTCCCTTGACGCAACCGGAGAAATACGTTAAGTGTCTCTTCCTATTGACGCGTGAGGTTCCCTCAAGGCCGTTATGTCTGCGGGCAGGAACCTTATACAGAACAAGCCCGCGGTAGAGGATAGGGAAAGGGACCTTCACGCGCATCGCCATCCCAGAAATAGGGAGATCTTCCTTTGAATTACAAAATCGTATTGAAAGACGCCTATAAGGGGTACACCCTTGACCAGGATAAGATCGTATCCCCTGAGGAAACGGTGCGTCGTTTCAAGGAGAGGCTTCAGCGTCTGGACATGGATATCCTGGAAGAGACCGTCCGGATCGACACCGGGAGACTCGACATCCCGGTCTATTTCAGCGTATGCGGCCGGGATGCAGAGGCCGTCATCGGGACGCGAAAGCAGATGGGGAAGGGGGGCACGCCGGCCCAGTCCGAGGCGAGCGCGGTCATGGAACTGGCGGAACGGTTCAGTTTTTTCAGCTTCTCGAAAGATCCTGAAAACTTCATGATCGAGGAGTACCGAAATATCCGGGATCGGGCCCTCCCTTTTGAGATGATTGCCCGGTCGGTCCATGATGATTCGGAAGACCTGAATGTGGCCCGGGAGATCTTTTCGCGGTTGCCGCTCAAATGGACCTGGGGCTACAATATGACGAGGCAGAAAGCGGTCCTGATTCCTTTTGACTGGTTTTTTGCCATCAATGAGTTCAACGGCGCTTCGGCGGGAAATTGCGCGGAGGAGGCGATCAGCCAGGGGATTTGCGAGGTCGTGGAACGGCATGTATCATCCCTCGTCAGCAGAGGGAGACTGAAGATGCCGGCCATCGACCTGGAAAGCGTAACCGACCCCCTTGTCGCGGGGATGATCGCAAAGTACTGTAAGGAGGGCATCCGGCTATTTGCGTCGGATTTTACATTGAACATGGGGATCCCTTCGGTCGGGGTGCTTGCCTATGACCCGTCCACGTTTCCGGAAAAAAGTGAAATCGTCTGGACCGCAGGCACCACAACTGATCCCCAGAAGGCCTTGAGCCGCGCCTTGACCGAGGTGGCCCAACTGGCCGGCGATTTTAATTCCGGGTCCAATTATGTGGCCAGTGGTCTTCCCAAGTTCCGGGACTTGTCCGAGGCGGCCTTTGTCCTTCATTCCGACGAATGCATCGATATTTCGAGCCTACCCGATCTCTCCCACAAGAATATCCGGGTGGAGGTGGAAAACTGCATTGGGGCAGTGGCCCGAGCAGGAATGGAAATCATTGTCGTGGACGTGATGCATTCCAGACTGGGCATCCCCGCATTCTATACCCTTGTTCCCGGTGCCCATTTCAGGGAGAGGGCCGCGGGCACCAGTGTGGGGATGTTTACGGCCAAACTGATTGCCGAGAAAGGGGACCCGGAATGGGCCGTGTCGGAGTTGAAAAAGATGGACCGCATGCTGCCGGACAAATATTATGTCAAATTCTTTCTGGGCCTATCCTACATGGCATGCAATGACCCGTCAAACAGTCTGGTTTGTTTGCGGGAGGCACTCGATCTGAGGCCCAATGATGAAGAGCGGGTCAGCATCTACGCATATCTGGGGGTCTGTCTGAAGGATCTGGAGCAGTACGGCGAGGCCATTCAGATCCTTGAAAAGGCGGCGCAGATGGATGACGAGCGGACGGATGTGTATAATCTCCTGGGTTTCTGTCATTTCAAACAAAAGGCCCATGAAAAGGCCATCGCGGCATTCCAGAAGGTCATTCAGCTCAATCCCGCTTCGGCCATCGACTACGCCAACATCGCCTCCAACTACAGGGATCTGGGTGAGAAAGACAAGGCGGTGCAATACTACAAATTGGCCCTGGAACTGGATGAGACCATCGACTTTGCAAGGGAAAGCCTCAGGAAATTAGAGCCTGAAGGGATGAAAAATTCCGGGCAGCGGCCTTGACTACCGGCCTGGCAGGATTATTTTTTTTGCTGGGTATCGACGGCCCGGGCCATAATGACCCGAGCCCGCAGCGTATATCGTATGCAGTATGGAGTTTGCAGTGACTGACAACCAGCGACAAGGGCCGGGCGTCAGGAGTCAGAGGTCTAGGGTCAGAAAACGCTCAGTTCCAGTATCGAGGAACGAGCAACCCGCGTGGGAGGCGCAGAGTTTTCTGCGCAAGGGGTTCATGCATCACCAAGTAGCCAGTATCCAGTAACCAGTATCGAGTATCCAGCAACCAGCAACCACCAACCGAGGTCTGTCCATGATAGAGGTAAACCATCTCAGTAAGTATTTTGGTGAAAACGGGGCTGTCAACGACATCTCCTTTACCGTCGGCCGCGGAGAGGTCCTGGGGTTCCTGGGGCCCAATGCCGCGGGGAAGTCGACAACCATGCGGATGATTACCGGCTTTCTTACCCCCACGTCCGGGACGGCCATTATCGGAGGGAGCGACATCATCAAAGACTCTTTGGGCGCCAGGAGAAAGATCGGTTATCTCCCTGAGAACGCCCCTGCCTACCCTGACATGACGGTTGCCGGATTCCTCGGCTTCATCGCCGGTATACGGGGGTTCTCCGGTGAGACGAAACAGGGGCGCGTTCGAGACACCCTTGATCGCTGTTTTCTCTCGGATGTCCGGCATCAGACCATCAACACCCTCTCCAAAGGATACAAGCAGAGGGTCTGTTTCGCTCAGAGCATTCTCCACGACCCGGAATACCTTATCATGGATGAACCCACGGATGGTCTCGATCCGAACCAGAAACATGAGGTTCGCGCCATGATCCGGGACATGTCCCGGGACAAGGCCATCGTCCTTTCCACCCACATTTTGGAGGAGGTGGAACAGGTATGCACGCGGGTCATGATTATCGCCCGCGGTCGGATCGTGGCGGATGATACGCCCGAAGGGCTGAGGAAACGGTCGGCACTCCATGGGGCGATCTGCCTGACGGTCAGGAAGCAGGATGGAAAGCGCCTGATGGATGGCATCGGGGACTTGCCTGAGATCGATCGAAGCGAGATGGTGAGCGAGAGCGAAGTCGATATGACGCTCCGTCTCTTTCCGAAGGAAACCGCTTCTTCCCGTGACAGGGGGGCGGATCGGATTGTCCGGCGCCTGTTTGAAAAGGGGTTTTCCGTCGAGACATTTTTTGTGGAAAAGGGCCGGTTGGATGAGGTCTTCCGGATGGTCACCCGGCCGGATTTGTCAACGACGGACCGGGTTTGATAACCGGCTGCTTTAACACGATCTGAATGGGGTAACTATGAATGATTTTGTAAGGAACACTTCGGGGATCCTGATTCGGGAATTTGGCGGATATTTCGGGTCGCCGGTGGCCTATGTCTTCATTGTCATTTTTCTGATGCTATGCGGGTTCTTCACCTTTTCCCTGAGCCATTTCTATGAGATCGGCCAGGCAGACCTTCGGATTTTTTTTGAGTGGCATCCCTGGATCTTCCTCTTCTTGGTACCTGCGGTGGGTATGCGGCTGTGGGCCGAGGAACGCCGGACCGGGACCATCGAACTTATCCTGACCCTGCCGGTCACCCTTGTGCAGGTCATTGTGGGAAAATTCCTGGCTGCATGGCTAGTTATCGGGGTGGCGCTGATCCTGACCTTTCCCATGGTCCTGACGGTCCTGTACTTAGGCGATCCGGATATGGGGGCCATTGTGTGCGGGTATTTCGGCAGCTTTCTCATGGCCGGGGCCTACCTGAGCGTGGGCTCCATGACCTCCGCCATGACGCGTAACCAGGTGATCAGCTTCATCCTTTCCGTGGTCATCTGCCTGTTTCTGGTCCTGGCCGGGTGGCCGCCGGTAACGGATGCCCTGACCGGATGGGCCCCTGCCTGGCTGGTAAATGTGGTCGCCGGATTCAGCTTCATGCCCCATTTCGCGTCCATGGAACGGGGGGTAGTGGACCTGCGTGATCTTATCTATTTTGGTTCCGTCATATTTTTTATGCTATTTGCAAACGGTGTGATCCTGCAGAACCGCAGGGCAAACTGATGGAGGCGCTGACAATGGCAACGAAAGGGTATGATTATAAGAAGGCGCTCGTATCGGTTACGGGATTAGCGGTCCTGTTCCTTGTCCTGATCTTTGTCAACCTCATTGCATCGTACGCGACGATCCGATGGGATGCCACTGAAGACAATGCCTACTCCCTTTCAAATGGGACGCGGCACATCCTTGACACCATGACGGAGCCGGTCACCATCAAGTTTTTCTACTCCAGGAGCAATCCCGACATCCCGGCCAACATCAAGGTGTATGCCAAACACGTGGAAGATTTTCTCTCCGAATACCGGCATGGGGGCAAGGGCCGGATCAAGGTGGAGATGGTGGATCCGAAACCCGACTCGGATGAGGAGGAATGGGCCCAGAAGTATGGTGTCGAGCCCATGAGGACGCCGGGAGGGAAAGTCTATTGCGGCCTGGTCTTTCTTTCTGCGGACAGGGAAGAGGTTATTCCATGGCTGGATCCGGCCAAGGAGCAGATGCTGGAATATGATCTTACCAGCATCATCCAGGGCCTTCAGACAACGGAAAAAAAGGTGGTCGGCATCATCAGCAGTCTTCCGGTCTTCGGGACCAAGGGAAGGGCTATGCCGGGTCAGGCACCGGGAGAGGAATGGCTCTTTGTCACGGAGATGAAGAAGATCTATGATGTCCGGGCAATCAGTCCGCTGGTCCCGACCATCGATCCGTCCCTGGATCTCCTCATGGTTGTGTATCCAAAAAACATCAGCCCCCAGTTGGAGTACGCGATCGATCAGTATGTCCTCTCGGGGGGGAACGCCCTTATCTTTGTGGACCCCCTGTGCGTTTCAGACCGGGAACAGGGGCAGCAACAGTTCATGCGATCTTCCGGCGCTTCCCTGGATAAGGTCTTCAAGGCATGGGGCATATCGATGGATCCGGCCAAGGCCGTGGCCGATTTCGGTCAGCCGACCCGGGTCAGGACCGGGAGCAACAGCACGGAAGACAACCCCCTGATGATATCGGCCAGGGGAGAGGTTTTCAATCGTAAGGACGTTGTCACCGCAGGTCTTGAGAGCATGCTCTTCCCCGTGGCAGGGGCGATTGAGAAGACCGGCGGCATGGAGCATGAATTTGAGCCGCTGGTGGATTCGAGTACCAACGCCGCCCTGACGGATGCCTTCAATGCCTTTCTCGGTGTGGAGGCCGTCAAAAAGGGGTTTGTCCCGGCCGGGAAGCCATTCAACCTTGTGGTGCGGGTTCGAGGGACGTTCAAGACCGCCTTTCCCGAAGGCCGTCCCAAGACAGGGGACCCTGAGGCCAAACCCCCTGAGGCGCTGAAGGCTCCCCATCTCAAAGAAGGGAAAAAGGCCTCGACCCTTATCATTGTATCTGATGCGGATATGTTGGCCGACCAGTTTTATGTGCAGCGGAGTAATTTTTTCGGCCTGCCCATCTCGGAGATGTTCAACGACAACCTGAACTTTTTTTCCAATGCCGCAGAGATTCTCACGGGGAGCGACGATCTCATCGGGCTCAGGTCCCGGGGAAAGCTGGAAAGGCCCTTTGAAGCGGTCTTGGAGCTGAAGCGAAAGGCCCAGGAACGCTGGCTGTCAAAGGAAAACGACCTCGTTAAACAGGTGGAGGAGACCAATCAGAAGCTCCGTCAGCTTGAGCAACAGAAGGACGGATCCCAGAAAATGATCATCAGCCCTGAGCAGGAGGCAGAGGTCGCCCGGTTCAAGGAGGAGAGGCAAAAGATCAATCGGCAACTGAAAGAGGTTCGAAAAAATCTGCGCTATGAGATCGAGAACCTGGGCGCGACACTCAAGGGGATCAATATATTCCTGATGCCGCTCTTGGTTTCCATTATAGGAATTGTCTTTGCCATCTATAAACAGAGGAAGATAAGGAGAAAATGAAGCCGAAGACACTTGTGATACTATTGGTCATTCTGGTGGTTCTTGCAGGGGTGGGGGCCCTCCTTATCCATCAACGGGATACGCGGTCATCATCGGGAGAAATGGGCGCGTACCTTCTGGAGCAGCTTCCGGTCAACCATATTGCTTGCATTGTCATCAAGACGCCGACTTCTGCTGTTTCTTTAAAAAAAGCGACCGATTCCTGGATCGTGGAAGAGCGTTTTGGCTACCCCGCGGATTTTGCCAAGCTCTCCGAGTTTGTGAGGACCCTCAAGGAGGTCAAGGTAGGACGGAAATTCGACGCCTCGGACAAGGTCCTGAAACGTCTTTCTGCAAAATCGCCCGAAGACGCCGATGCCCTGGATGAAGAGAAGGGGACACGTGTCCGGATGACAGACTCTAAGGGGAACCCTCTTCTCGACATGGTCTTGGGTAAAACCAGGGCCAAGGACCCGCAGAAAGGCCCCCCGGACGGCCAGTACGTGAGGGTGGGGGAGGCCCCTGAGATCTATCTGATCGATAAGATTTTGTCCTCTTTTGAGGGCGGACCGGCCGAATGGCTGGAAAAGAGCCCGGTCCAGGTCGATGCCGGGGAGATCCAAAAAATTGCCTGCGTGGGACCCGGCGAGGCCCCTGTTCGCTATCTGTTTGAGCGTACTGCCAGGGGGAAGGATCTTGAACTGATTGGGTCCGCAACGGACCTGAATATCAAGAAATCCTCGCTCAACCGATTGTCGAATGCCCTGTCGTCTCTTAAGATCACGGACGTGGAGCCCTCCTCGGCATCATCGGGAACGATCGGAAAAGATGCCTCTGTGCACCTGGACTACACACTTTTCGATGGCCGAGTCTATCAGGTCTATACCTGCAAGTCCTGTTCGGCGACCGATCCCTGCCGGATACGGCTTGAAGTCGGTTATCAGCCTTCGGAGCCTGCGAAACCCGCTGACCAGGCGGCCGAGACCCGAGAGAAAGCGTCAGCAGGGGCCAAAAGCGAAGAGGCGAAGGGAGTGGCCGAGGCAAAAAAAGAAAACGAGCGCTTGAAACCCTGGGTCTTCACCATCCCAGAATGGCAGTATCAAGCCTTTTTTACCGATCTGGAGCCGTTGATCGAAAAAGAAACGGAAAAAAAGGGAGTGGACAGCAACCCCGGCAGATAACGGCTACTTTTTTCTTGACCCCTGACAAAATGGTATAATAGCATATCAAATTGCTTGTGGCCTGGTTTCATCTGCGGGTCGAATGTGTTCTGAGGAATCATTTCCTCTTGCCAAAGTGGCGACCTTGCGCTTGAGACCGCATTATAAACTTTGGAAAGGAGGTTGGCACTTTGGGAGAAGGAGTTGTGAAGTGGTTCAGTGAAAGAAAGGGGTTTGGGTTTATTGAGCAGCAAGATGGTCAGGATCTGTTTGTTCACCATTCGGCGATCAATATGCCGGGTTTTAGAACGCTCAATGAAGGTGACAGGGTAAGCTTTGAGATTGAAGAAAGCGACCGTGGGCCCAAGGCCAAGAACGTCACCAAGATGTAATCCATTAAATCGAATTCGTAAAAGGGCACCGCGTCCGCAATGAGATGGGGTGCCTTTTTTATGATTGACGATTGACGATTGGTGATTGGCCCATGTAAAAAGTCCTTTTTGCATGGATTTAGGAATTTAGGAATTCAGGAATTTGGGGATTTAAGAATATAGGGATCCTGGGATTCCGAATGATTATAACCGATTAGAGTTAAGGCTGATGCTCAAGAGCGCGTGATTTGCTCGATTCGCCTAACTCATTGTTCTTTAATTATTTTGCCCTAAACTATTTTGCCATTTTCAATTATCGCTTTATGCCTAGGCCACCCGACACCATTGAGAGCATCCTGGGGCCGGACGGGATGTTGGCCCGATCGCTTCCAGGGTTTGAGTTCCGGCCTTCCCAGCTTCAGATGGCCTGTCTTGGGGAAAACGCCATTCGAAGGAATATGCCCGCCCTGATAGAGGCGGGAACAGGCACGGGCAAGACCTTCGGTTATCTGGTCCCCGTCCTGCTCAGCGGCAAAAAGTGCGTCATATCCACGGGCACCAAAAATCTTCAGGAACAGATCATTTTCAAAGATATCCCGCTCCTGCGCAAGGGTACCGGGCTCCCCATCGATGCCGTGATGATGAAGGGGAGGGAGAACTATCTCTGCCTCCACCGGTATCGTCAGTACACATCTCAGCTCTCTTTCTTGAAGACATCTCAGACAGACAAGATCCACAGAATCGAGGCGTGGCTCAAGAGAACCACTTATGCCGATCGGGGCGAAATCCCCTGGCTCAGCGACGATGATATGCTATGGTCCTCCCTGTCGTCTTCATCCGAGCAGTGCCTCGGGTCAAACTGCCCCTGTCTGGATGACTGTTTCCTGGTACGGTTGCGCAGCAGGGCTGCCAGGGCCCGGATAATCGTTGTCAACCACCATCTTTTCTTCGCCGATCTGAAGGTGAAGATGGCCGGTTTCGGGGAGATCATCCCGCGGTTTCAGGTGGCCGTTTTTGATGAGGCCCACACCATAGAAGAGATCGCCACCTCCTATTTCGGCGAAAGCCTCAGCACCCGTCAACTCACAGACCTGGTGGGTGATTTAAGGAAGGAGGCCGGGGGCCTGCGGCGGGTGGACAAGGGTCAACTGGACAGGCGTCTGGATGCCATACTGGCTGGATCGGAACGTCTGAGGGGAGAATTTGAGGCCTACGAGGAAAAGGGGCGACTGGCCCCGGAGTTCGTCCTCCGGCTGAGCCGGGGCACGGGGCGTGACATCGAACACGGTCTCAAGGAGATATGCGATGCCCCGGGTCTCAAGGATGACCCCCATTTGCGGCCCCTTCTGGACAGGTCTAGGGAACTGGGCCGACTGTTGGAAGAGATCCTCAAAAAACGGGACGACAACTGGTTGAACTGGTATGAGAAGCGAAAAAAGAGCCTGATCCTTCATGCATCGCCGCTCGACATATCAGAATCGATGAACGACCTCCTCTACGGCGCGATCCGGGCGACGCTCTTTACGTCTGCAACCCTGGCCACAAACGGGACATTTGATTACGTCCGCGGACGGCTGGGGCTTCCGGAAACGACTCTGCAGGAGATCTGCCATTCTCACTTCGATTTCAAGTCCCAGACTCTGCTCTACATTCCCAGGTGCCTCCCCGCCCCTAATTCTCCTGATTTCGGACGCGACGCCGGCCATGAGATCATGAAGATCCTTGAAAAGACCCAGGGGCGGGCCCTGGTCCTTTTTACCAGTTATCACAACCTCAATATCGTGTACGCGATCTTAAAAGGGCAGCTCCCCTATGCGATTCACAGACAGGGCGATGCCCCCCGGTCGGTTCTGTTGGACAGATTTCGGGAGGATATCCATTCGGTCCTCTTGGCCACCGGCGCCTTCTGGCAGGGGGTGGATGTGCCGGGCGAGTCCATGAGTTGCCTGATCATCGACAAGCTCCCCTTTGACTCGCCCGGGGATCCGGTTGTCTCCGCCAGGATCGATGCCATCCGCAGCCGGGGCGGGAATCCCTTTATGGAATATCAGGTCCCCTCGGCCATTATCACATTGAAGCAGGGCCTCGGGAGGCTGATCCGAAAGCGATCCGACCGGGGGATCCTTGCTATTCTGGATGTCCGGATCCTGACCAGCCGCTATGGTCGGTTTTTCTTGGAGAGCCTGCCGCCTGTCCCCGTGAGCCACAATCTGTCGGACATCGACCGATTTTTCGCTGAAACGGGTTCGACGCGTCAACCCCTCAACAAGATGTGAAGGAGAAGCCAACATGCCCCCGAAGCCGTGGAAGGTTGTGGCCAGCACGTGGGACAGGTCCTATCGGGTCTTCAACCTGCGCACAGACCAGGCCATGTCCCCTCGAACCGGCAGGACACACCCGTTTTTTATCCTGGAATCCTCATCCTGGGTCAATGTCATCCCCCTCACCCCGAAAGGGGAGGTCGTCCTGGTAAGACAGTATCGGCACGGCACCCGGTCGGTCACCCTGGAAATTCCGGGCGGACTTATGGAGGATTCGGATTCGCCCGAAGATGCGGCGCGAAGGGAACTTCTGGAAGAGACCGGTTATGTGGCCGCAGAGATTTGTCCGCTGGGCTGGGTCCATCCCAATCCGGCCATCCTGAATAATCGCTGTTACACATTTCTGGCCCTGAATGCGGTCTTCTCAGGAGCACGTCACCAGGACGACCGGGAAGACATTGAAGTCCTCCTCAGGCCTTTAAATGCCATCAAACGTCTGATCCGGGAAGGAGAAATATCCCACTCCCTCGTGGTGGCCGCCTTCTACCGGTTTTTCATGGAGTATCAGCCTGGCTCTTGTCGTTGAGCCGCGCCGCTGTTATCCTTGTGTTTTCCGGCTGCTGCGAAGGGTTTTTACGGGTGGATGACCCCTATCGACCCTGAACGGGAAGCCGACTGCTTCGGTCCGGGTCTTAACGGGCGGCTACAAGGATGCAAGATTTTCGGCCCATGCTGCCGCCTCCATGTAGAATTGCGGGATGGTTGCTTCTTCCACGTCCGTTTTTGCCACTGAGTCCCTGAATTTTTCCCAGTCCCCGGTTTCGAAGGAAAATGCGATCCCGAGGTATGGGGCGAGCCTCCCTTCTCCCCGGACAATGGCCGATTTGATGTCTTCCGAAAGGGGGAGCTTTTCCATGATGCTCAGAATGGGCTCGTCAAGTATGGCATCGATCAGGGAGAAGAGGCCGAGGGTGAAGAGTTCGGCTTCATCCACCTGGCCGTTATTCCCCTTGCCAAGAAGTTCACACAGCCTGGCCCTTACGATGGAGGCCCTTATGAGTTCGTCGGGCTTGTCTTCCGCCAGGTTTGCCAGGGCCATCAGGGAGACGAATCGGCGGATTTCCTTTTCCCCGAGAAGGACAATGGCCTGCCTCATGGAGGAGACCTCCTGGACGCGTCTGAAATAGGCCGAGTTGATATATCTCATGAGCTTGTAGGCGATGGCCACATCCCTCTGGATCACCGTCTCAATGTGTGAGAAACTGCAATCCTCCCTGTTGGCCTCGGCCATGATCTGAAGGATGGTCAGTTTGGCCGGCGAGGTGCTTTTCCCCTTGAGTATCTCGGGTTTGCTGAAAAAATACCCCTGAAAGTATCCAAAGCCCATGTCGAGGGCCTGCTGGAATTCCTCGTAGGTTTCCACCTTCTCGGCAAGGAGCTTCAGTTTGAAAGGGATTAGCTTGCCCAGGAGATCTGCCAACTCCTCCCGGGGCGTGAGTACGAAGTCGATCTTGATGATTCCGGCAAGGGCCATGAGGGGCTCCAGGCTTTTCCTGTAGACAAAGTCGTCCAGGGCCAACTGGTATCCCACTCCGCGCAATTCCCTGCATGCTTCCAGCACGGGTTCCACGGCCTCCACATCCTCCAGGATCTCGACGACAAGCTTGTCTTTCGGGAAGAGGAGGGGGATCCTTTTCATAAGGAGCTGGTCGGTGAAGTTGATGAAGGCGAACCTGCCGCCGGTGATGGCATCCATGCCCATGGAAAGAAAGCTGTGGGAAAGGATCTTGGAGGTGGCCGCATGACCGTCTACATCAGGAAATACATTTGAGAGGCCGTCCCTGAAGAGGAGTTCATAGCCGTACAGTTTTCTTTTTCTGTTGAAGATGGGCTGTCTGGCCACATATATATCCATATCGGATCCATCTGTCTGAATCGCAGGCTGGTCAGAAAATATCTGTTCTTCTGAAAAACGATCCGGCCATACGCCGAAAGGGTTGCGATCTGAAACCGTCGAGCAACAGCTCGTCGGACCCCAGTGTTCCGAATGGAACAGCGTCTCAGGGGCCCAGATGATGGGAACAGGCGATTTTTCGCAGCGGCACTGCGATGACCATCACAGACCAGTCCAGGTTGTCTTGGACCGGCAGAATCTTGAGCAACAGGGTTTCACCGTTTACCTGAACACGAAACGGATCGATGGTTTCCGGGAGGCCATCCCCGATATCTTCCAGGACCTCGGCGATCATCCGACATTCAGGTTCGTCAAACAGTCCGATAAAGCGTTGGCCCAGCAGCCTTTCTTCGGAACCGCCGAACAAAGACAGCGCAACATTATTGGCGAAGACCACCTTTCCTTCAGAGTTCAGCTCGAGGATGCCCTCGGAGATGTTGTTTAATAGGGTTTCCATATGTCTTTGAACGTAGAGAAGTTCCCGGGTAATCCCCCGGCAATGGATGCCCTCGAGATCCGCGGCGCGTTCATCAGGGGAGAGGGGAGAGGAGCGGTCCGCATCGTCCACGGCAGCAAGTATATGTCGGGACATCTCGTCAAGCGGTCCCTTGGCTATGGAGGTGTTCGCGCCCAACTCGGCGAAACGGGTCGGTTCCTCGGCCACGGTTGCCGAGACAATGGCAACATATGCATTTCTGAGATCCGGCGTTTTTCGAATAATCCGGCACAACCTGTCGCCGCTGATGTTGGGCATGACGAGATCCAGGAACACAATGTCAGGGATATGGTCCCTCAGGATCTCCAGCGCTGAGAGCCCGTCTTGAGCTGTTTTCACCTCATGACCCTGTTCCGTCAGCAGATCGGTCATGAATTCCAGCATGAATCGATCATTGTCCACTGCCAGTATCTTTTTTCCCATTTTCGACGCTCTTTGACGCCGTGGAGGCATCAAACGAATTTTCCAGACAATTCTTGGGGCAGGCGGCCCAATAGGCCTACCTTCCTATAAATCGCGGGTTTCTGTCAAGGGCAATTGATGCGCCGGGAGGTCCCAAATCCATTACGGCAACTGCTGCACGATGAGAAACATAGACAACGAAAGCAGCACGGCTGTCGCGGCCGATCGGTTGAGAAGGTGGATGGTTCTACGAATCTCATCGGGGCCGGGGTCGTCATTGCCCTTTCCTAACCATGGCTTTTCCTTCAGGCCGTCCGGGTACCGCGTGGGCCCCCCGAGACGGATGTGTAGTGACCCTGCCGCGAAACTCTCTGCGTGGGCCGAGTTGGGCGATTCATGTTTGAGCCTGTCCCTGAGGGCAACCTTGAGGCCGTCTATAGGATGAAGTCCGGAGGTCCATGCACCCACAAATAGTATGACAAGCGAAAGACGCGCCGGGATGAAGTTGAGAAGGTCGTCAAGCCTGGCGCCGGCCCAGCCGAAGGCCGGAAACGGTCCTGTCTTGTACCCGACCATGGAGTCCAGGGTGCTGGCGACCTTGAACAGGAGCATCAGACAGATGGCCGGCATCAAAGGGGGCCACCCGAGAAAGGATGCGGCCGCCCCGGCCGTTGCATACCAGAACAGGGGCGACAGAAACCCGTCCACGAAATTTTCCGCCAGGGTCTCCACTGCCGCCCGGCTGACGCCTTCCCGATCCAGATATCGGACGTCGCGGCCCACTGTCATGGAGACGGCCTTCCTGGCCCCGGCGAGATCATTGGTCTCAAGCGCACGGATGACGGGTTTGATATGGACGATCAGGTCTTTGAGCGCCAGAAGCGAATAACAGATAAAGAGGTCAAAGCCAAGACCGAGAGGGGGAAAGAGACCATGCAGGAACCGGCGCAGCGCGATGCAGGCGCCGAGGGTGAAACCGACGGTTATGCACACCAGGAGGATGCCGCCTCCCTTTCCGTCAAGTCTCAGCGCCTTCAGAGACCCCCCGACCAGGGATATGGTCAGCCCGATGATCCTGACCGGGTGACAGGGGTAACGGGGGTCGCCGAAAAAGAGATCAAGGATATAGGCAAGAACCATGATGGCGCTTAACTCAAGCATGGCGTCAGGCCCCGGAGCTCATCCGTACACAAGGTCCGGGAAAGACGAGATGATCGAAATCAACTGATCGTTTTCCACGGGACCTCGGAGGCCTACGCGAAAGAAATTGGCCTCAAGGCCGGGGAAATTCCGGCAGTCCCTCACATACATGCCATTGGAAAGCAGGTAATGGAGCAGGTGGTCGAGGGTATCGGTCCGGGTCCACTGGCAGAGGATGAAATTGGCGCTGGGCCGAAAGGGCGTAACGCCCTCCAGGGTTCCGAGTCGATCAAACATCCTGTCGCGTTCCGCCGCATTTCCCTCAACGGTTTCCTGTTCATACGCTGCGCAGTGGAGAAGAAGGGGGGCGATCTTGTCTGCAATACCGTTGACGGTCCACGGTTCCTTGGCGTGTCTCAGCCGTTCGATCAGGTCTTTGTGCCCCACAATCCCGCCCAATCGGATCCCCGCCAGGGCATAAAATTTTGTGATGGAGTGGATGATCAGGATGTTGGGCCGTAATTCATGGGCGAGAAAACTCTCTTGTTCCCAGTCATCTACGAACTGGATAAAGGCCTCGTCGATGAGGAAACGCGTTTGGGGGAATTTTTCCGATAGTCCGAGGAGGACCTGTTTAGGAAGCAGGGTCCCTGTCGGGTTATTGGGCCTTCCGATCCAAAGGGCATCGGCATTCTCAAGCATCTCCATAAGCGCTTTCTCATCCGAACGGGAGAATCCGCTGTCCGGCGCAAGGGGGTATCTGGAGACTTGCGCCCCGGCCAGAATAGAGGCCCGCTCATAGTCGTGGTAAGATGGGGTGACCACGAGGGCGTGCTTAAGGCGGAGGACCCTGGGTGCCAGGTAAATCATTTCGGTGGAACCGTTGCCGGCCAGGAAGTTTTCAGGGGCGACATTGAATTTATCCCGGTAGTAACGGGCGACGCCATCCCCCTCCACTGGAGGATAGCCCTCTATTGCCTGAAAGAGGGTCTCCCAGTTTTCCCTGACAACGGCCGGAGGGCCGAAGAAGTTGAGATTGACGCTGAAGTCGAGGATCGGCCGCACGGGCAGGCTGAAACGGTCAAGATCGGCGCCCGGCGTGCCGCCGTGGCAATAAGTCATCTCGCTTTCTGACATATCTGTCTCACTTACACGTTATATAGACATAAAAAAACCATTTTGGGGTTCCGATTATGCAACCAGTTGTTTTTGAACCTTCATTCAATCGCCAATCCTACAGGTTGTCAGGATCCGGGATCCTGTTGCAAAGTCGAAGGGTTGCAGCGGTGTGTTTGTCCTCCGGCGGGGCAGGGGCACAGAAAGGCATTTTCGCTAAAGGAATGTTTTTCTATGAAGAAGCGTGTCCTTCGGGCATGTGAACCGTCACCTGCTGAAAGGGGATTATCCACCCTTTTTCGCTGCACGTTTCCACACAGATCCGTTGAATGGCCCGCTGGAGGACCATATATCTGCGACCTTCGGTACCCTTGAACTCAGCAAGCACGGCAAGGTCCAGCGAGGAGGCGCCTGCATTCGAAAATTCAACCCGGATCCTTTCAATGCCGTCTCCATATCCTTGTTTTGCCAGCCCGTCCAGAAGGGCCTTTTCAATGGCTGCAGGGACGTCCTTGGTAATGATGGACTGGTGCTGGTAATCCAGTCCGAAAGCGGCCCTAATGCGGAATCCCTGGGAGAGATTGGTGGGCGACTGGGAAAGGTACGCCTGTGTGCTGTAGGATTTCGTTGCCCCCCCCAGCATTCGTATCTGCACCATCTCCGGGGTTTGCGCCACCACTTCTCCGTACGCCGTGTCTTCCAGGATCACCCAGTCGCCCCTTTTGGAGGGAAACCATACCTCGTCCTCAAATGCGGGTCGGGATCGAAAGTCTACCAGGTCCTTGATGTGCAAGCGAACCAATCCGCCGTCCAGGTTTCTGTTCCGGAGGTGGGTGTGCATGTTTATCGAAAGGACCTCGTACAGGATACCGTTATAAACGACGACCTCCCCCTCCCGTACGGTCCCGAAATTGAGCATGAGGGCCGCCTCATTCCAAACCCTCGGCAGGGACTGCTTAAATGCCCACGCAACACCCAGCGCAAAAATGACGGCCAGAGAAAGCATGACCCAATCGCCCATACAGTACAATACGCCCACAAAAATGAAGAACGAAAAAAAGACCTTGAAGAGAACGTACACGAGATCAAAAGCGCGAGCTGGCAAGGCGCGACCTTTTTTATGGAAAGGACTCAGCTTTGTGATGGGTTTGTGCAAATAATGGAGACCAATCCAGACCAAGGCGAAGGCAAGAACGGCCATAAAAATGTTTTTCCCTCTGCCCGTGAAAAAGACCCGGGTCAGATCCTTCAATGACTGCATGAAGGACTTCTGACCTCCCACAATTTCGTCTATCTGCTGGTTGATAATGGCGATCTTTGTGGCGCTTGCCTGCTCTTTCTGGTCCCATGTGCGTACCATCCGGTTCAGATATTCCGTAAGCTGCGGATTGCCGGACTGTGTCATTAACGCCAGCAGACGGATTCGGGCCTTCTCAGCAACCTGACGCTGGTCTTCATACACCTGTCGATCCACCCGCAATTTTTCCAGTTCTCGGGGCCGGGAGGTCATCTTCTTGACCTCCCGCACCAGGGGCCGGATAAGCTCTGTCAGTTCCTGGTGCCAGCTCATCTCTTCCTTTTTGCCTTCCGTGAAGGTCTGCGGATCCACCCCCGTACTCAATCGTTCAAAGCTGATCTCCATCTCATTCAATTTCTGGGAGAGATCCGCCATCCTGGCCTGCAATTCCGATTCCCTGCCCACTGCCTCGGGTCTTTTCAAGAGGTCCTGTGTCGCCGAAATGATTCTCCGGGTGTTGTTTATGGACTGGAGAAGGGTCTCCAGCTCCCGGATTTTGGCGGCAGAAGCCCCATTGTCGGTGACGGTTGCGGTGACGTGGACCGAAGGCAGTGCAAAGACCCACAAAGAAAGGAACAGCATCAGAACCCAGCGAAATCTCATTTTCGATCTCCTGCTTGTTTTGTCCAGAACCACCTATCCGCAGAAACCATCGGCCAGTGAAGAAGTGTGGAGTTCGGAGTAGGGAGTTGAGAGTTGAAAGAACCCGTCTTCGGTTTCAAATTTCCATTTTTCCCAAAAGCGGCGCCCTATTTTGAAATGGTTAGGCCGTCGTCCTTGAAGGCGCCCCGAATGCCTGCCTTGACGAGGGCCGGGTTGAGATAGAGGCTTGCCCTCTTTTCACCCCTTGCATCAATGAATGTATCGGAAAAGGTTGTACCTGTCTTCTTCAGGATCTTCAGACTGTTGTCCGTCAGAATAAAATGGTAGTGCAGTACCCCGTACACGCATCCTGCCGCCAGAACCGCCAACACGATTTTCTTCATATAGTTTAACCGCTCCCTGTTACCATTTTTTTGTCAGCATCGCGCTTGGATAGTAGAAAGCCAGGATCTGGTCGTAGGAGGTTGTCTTCCCCTGGATGGCAGAGCCCCACTGGGAGTATCCCACTCCGTGTCCCCATCCCCGGCCGTCAAATATGAACTGACCATTATCGCGTTTGATTTCGAGGAGGATCTCCGGCAGTTTCAGTGCCCTGCCCAGGGTGGTGCGGGTATTGACGACAACGGAACCGCTCGATGAAACGACGCGCACCTTGATGATGCGGCCGGAGGGGCCCCGTTCGGCCGCCTCGATTCCCTGGAGCCCCTTCACCTTGACTCCCCGGTTCTTCAAACCCGCTTCCACCTCTGAAACGGAATACTTCTTGTTCCACCGGGCCATCTTGCCCTTGAGGCTTTCCGGGTCGGGCTGGGCCTTCAAGTAAGGTTTGCTCAGGTTGAAAATGGCCCCCGCATCTGCCGTGTGGCCCCCGCTGTTGGCGCTGTACATGGCCAGGATCGGTTTGTCCTGGTGCAGGAGGAGCATGCCCCGAGTCTCCTTGACGGCTTGACTGGTCCGGGCCGTTTCCTGCTGAATCCCCTTGTAGGCCTGGTCCCCTTCATCATCCACCACGTCAAAATCCCAGGTTTTCCGGTGCAGGATCTGGTAATAGGCATAGGTGCGGCCGGCCACGGCCTGGGCCTTGAGAGTTTCGAGGGGCCAGGAGGCGTAGGATTCCGAAGGGACGACGGATTTGAGGTACGCTTCCATGTCCACGATGTTGAGGAGCATCAGCCGGCCGTCCTTGACCTTGGCGAGAAGCCTTCCCCGAACCTTTTTCTTCTTGCTTCCGCACTGGGCCAAAAGGGGATTCTCGCCTTCGAAGACGATCTCCTTCTCCTGGATCGGCGTGTTGTTGATCCGGATTTGGCCGTTTTGAAGCGTCACCTGGAATCGCTCTTTGCATCCCATTCCGGAGACGCATGCGGGGGAGCCCTCGATGGTCAATGCGTCAACAGACTTACAGAGCCTGACCCGAATCTCAGGGGCCTTCAAATCCGGCGGCGGCGTAGGCGGGGGTGTAGGCGGCGTGGGGGGGGGCGTCGGAGGCGGCGTGGGGGGAACGACGATCTTGGTCTGTTCCAGAAGGGTCTCTGCCTGAAATCGGAATCTCCCCTCCGGGTACTGCTGAAGGTAGTCCTTCAATACCTCCCGTGCCTCATCCGTTCGTTCGAGGTGAAACAGAAGAAGCCCTTCGCGATAGCGGGCGATCTCCCTGGCCTCGGGAAAGGTCTTATAGATCTCCCTGTACACCTTCAAGGACTCCTCGGGCGCGTCCAGAAACGTGGAAAGGAGGGTGGCCTTGCCCAGGAGCGCCTCTATTTTAGTCTTTTCACGGCCCGTCATCTCAACGGCGGCATCGTAGTTTTCCAATGCCTCCATATACTTGCCTACTTCTATCAGGTAGCTGGCATGGTTGAGGTCATAGCGGGCGACCTGTTCCCGCTGCAGGTCCTCGTCCTGGGCCCACAGTTGGGTCAGGGGAAGGAGGCTTGCACAAACCAGCCATAGAAGCATGCGTGTTTTCATGGGATCCCTGCCTACCTCCCCCTCTCCAGGATCTCCTTGAGGGACTTGAGACTGGCATTATCCGGGGCAGCCTTAAGACCCTGTTCCACCATGGAGAGGGCGCCCTCGGTGTCTCCCTTTTCGGCAAGATGCCGGGCATAGAGCTGATAGAACCTGGGCTCACCGGGAAAGGCGGCGATCGCCTGGTTCAGGGTCTTTTCCACCTCAACGGCCTGCTTGAGGCCCATCTGGGCGTAGGCCAGATATAGGTAGGCGCCCCTGTCCTTTTTCAGGGAAAGGGCCTTCGCCAGGTTTGCTGAGGCCTCTTGATACTGCCGATTCTGGAAGCCGTCAATGCCCCTGGCCTTCAGTTCCTCAAAGTCCTCTTTTTTGGGCAGAGGCGCGGTCTGCTGCTTGGCCGACTGCTCGATCCGCTTTTCCGTGACAGGTGAAACGGCCGCCCCTGTCAGGGAGGCCTTCATGATCTTGAGGGTTTCATCGTCCGGGTTCATCTTTAGCGCCCGGTTCACCATGGCCAGTGCCTCCTCGGTTTTGCCCTTGGCCGTCAGGTGCTTGGCGTAGATCTGATAAAGCTTTACCTCGTAGGGAAAGGCCTCGATGCCCTTGGCGAGGGTCTTGTCGAGCATCTTTTCCTCTCCCAGGATCATCTGGGTGTAGGCCATGTAGAGATACACCTCCCGGTCGTCCTTGAGGGAAAGGGCCTTGTCCAGGGCCTGGTAGGCATCCCCGAATTTTCTTTGCGCAAAGGCCTCCACGCCCTTCTTCTTGTACTCCTGAAACCGGGCCTCGACAACCTCTGGCGTGATGTCCTTGTCCGAAACCAGGACCACCTTGCGGCCGTTGGGATAAGGGGCATCCAGAAGGCTGGTGACCAGGATATCGCCCTTGAGTCGAAGGTCCTTTTGGGCCGAGGCCCCCAGGTAGTTGCCGGCCAGAACCAGCCTGCCTGAGGACGCGACCTCGTGCTCCCGGTTGGCATAAATGTTGTCGTCCGCCAGTTCCACGGCCCCCTTGATAAAGACCAGCCCCACATCGTTTTCCGTAATGGTGCTCTTCTCCAGCTTGCCCCGTGCACCATCCAGAACAATGCCCGTCTGAAATCCCCCTACCCAGAGGTCTTCCATTTCCAGATGGCCTTCCTCCCGGATCACGACCCCCGTGCCGCCGGCGCCCTTGACGGTAGTGGACTGGGCCTGAATCAACCCTCCCCGGGCCTCTAAGCACGGGTTGCATCCCTCGAAACGGGAATGGGCAATCTCCACCCTTCCGCCCTGGGTCACGTGAATCCCCTTCCATTCCGTTCCCTCGAACATAACCTCTTTCCCCTGGGTGCCCTGGATCGTCAGGACTCCCCGGCTCAGGAGGGATGCCCCGGGAGAGAACTTGATCCGGGTGCCCGGCCCCATCTTGAAGGTCTCCCCCTCCGGGATTAAGCTCTCCCCTTCTGCCAGATAGACCCCCGGCACCAAAGCGCCTTTCAGTTCTTTGGCAAGCGGCATTTCCTCAAAAAAGGGCATGACCGCCTTGATGGTTTTGGTGGGGGCGGACCGGTTGCCGATGGCGTCCAGAGAAACCACGCGAAAATAGGTGGTGCTTCCCTGGGCAACACCCGGGTCCAGAAACTCCAGTTCCCCGGTCTGTCCCACCTCTGTGAATTCACCCACAGGACTGTCGCCCCTTTCCACGGCAAAGGCCTTCAGGTCCGTCTCTTCCTTGGGCATGGTCCAGGACAGGGAGACCCCTTCTTTGCCGGGTTTGGCCCGAAGCTGAGAGGGGGGGGCCGGCGCCACCGCATCTATGGTCACGGTTCCGCCGGTTTCCACCCAGGTCCTTTCCACGCCATTGGGTTTGGTCAAGTGGATGGCCAGGGTCTGCGACTGGGTCGTGTCTCCACTCCGAACAAGGTAAGCGCCGTTGTATGTCCCCTCGGTGGTGGGCGTCAGGGGAATGCCGGTTTTAAAGTCTCCGATATCAAAGGTACAGGTGAGCCCCTTCTCTGCATTCACCTCCACCTCGATTCGATCCCCGTCGGCAAAGGTCCCCCTGTCGATGTTGGTGATGACGGAGAGGACCTCAGGCAGGGCCTTCATGTGGGGGCTGTCCTGAATGAACTGGGAGATTTTCCAACCCCAGTCATAGACCACGAGTCGCATGTGCTGTTTGGCCGGTTCATCCATGGCGGCCGCCGCAATGGTCGCCACCGCGCCGATGGGACTCGTGGGAATGGCGATCTTGCGCTTGGAGGCGGCTTCCGACCAGGTCCCCAGCACCTTGCCCTGGCGGTTCACCATTTTGATCTGCGCATCTACTGAATACTGGTCATAGGCCACGGTCTTGAGCATGGTGGCCGACAGGATATCCGGATAGATGACGCCGTTCACGTTCAGAATCTTGCAGAGGGCCTCTGGAGTCATGGCCTTCCATTCCTGGGACGAGGAAGACAGGAGTTGGTCTATGCGGTTGAGGGGCAGCGTTGTGTATCCCTTGCCGCTCAACTGGTTGTTGATGACCCCTCTCACCAGCTCGGTTACAAAGGACTCGTCTTCGCTTCCGGGCTTGATCTCCAGAGACATGTCCTCATCTTTTGGAGGTTGGAGCAAAGCAGGCAGGACCGCCACCCTGTCCGGGATCTCCTTCTCCTCCATAATGCTGACCGCCTGCGGTCCTCGGCTTTTTTGCCCACCTCCACAGGAGGTCATCATGACAAGGGCCGAAAGCACGAAAAGGAGGCCCAAGCCGCTTAAAATGAACCCATGCGTCCTTTTCATCACGTCTCCTTTTTGGTCAGGATCCTGTCTATGTCAACGTCTTTGGTGATGCCCAGGGCCGTCTGGACCTGCCCGGTAAGCTGGAGCCGTTTTTCCTTCAAATGGAATTCTCCGCTTCCCCATGTGTTCATGAGGGGGCCGTTGAGGGAAAACCGATCTAGTACCACGCGTCCATCCCGGACATTGGCCCTGGCCACGCCCCTGTCAAAGGCAATGGAATCCCCTTTCTGCGCCCCGATTCCTGCCGCGGCCAGCATGTCGAGGAAGAAACCGAGACGGGAATCCAGGTTCGACAGTTTGTGGACCGAAAACCGGTTGAGCGTTACCACAACCTCTCCTTCCGCCGAATTCAGAAGGGCATCGGTGTTCTCCCCTTTGGCAAACAAATTGGTGACTACGGTAATCCGTCCGGTCATAAATACTGGCAATTCTTTGGAAAAACAGGCAATGAAAGAGGTGAGATCCAGGTTCGCTCCCTTTCCTTGCATCTGGGCTACGAGTTGGTTGGGGGCCACCACAATGGCGTCCACCTGCACGTCCATCTGACAGAACCGGATAGATCCTTTTACCACGGCCCGGTTGTTCTGACATGCCACCTCCAGTTTCACATCCCGGAGTTCGGGTGTTTCCCCATATTGAAAGGCCTTGACCGCGGCAATACCGGAGAGCTCCTTTCCCTTGATGGCGCTGAAGTCGAAGTCTCTGGCCTCCTGGACAGGCGGCTTTTCCTTGGCCGCCCCGCTTTGCCTGGCCTTGCCGGCGGCGATTCGGAGGTCGGTGAGCCGGGCCTCAAAATCGAGTTTCTGGGACCGAGGCGTCTTGATATGGCCCTTTGCCTGGACTGCCAGGGAAGGACCGGAAAGGGCCACATCGAAGGTGAGTGGGCCGCCCCTGCTCTTTGCGGCCGTGCCGTTCACCCGGCTGTCAAAGATTTGGAGCGAATCCAGGGCGGTCTTGAATTCCCATTCCTGCAGATGGAAGGGAAGGGACATGGACGTGCTGACAAAACCCGTCCCCCCCTGAGAAGAGCTGAACTGGAGACTGCTGACTTTCAAGGAAGGTTTCCCCTTGTCCATGATGACCCGGGTCTCGAGCCGGTTAATGGTGAAGGTCTGCTCCTCTCCGGTCCCCGACACCAGATGGACCTTGAGACCCTCGGTCTTGAGATCCAGGGACCCGGTCATGTCGGCCTTTTCGGCCTGGGTCCCGGTCAGGACAATGGAAGAGAGGGCCACACGGCCCTGGGCGTTCAAGGCCTTCAGTTTGGCCTTGAGCAGGAGATTGTCCATGGCCTCCTTGCCCTTGGGGTTTTCCGTGAGCCATCCCTGGATGGCACTCATGTCCAAGAGCATCTGGCCGCATTTGAGTTCATACCGGCCGCCTTTGGCCAGGTCCAAGGTCAGGTCCTTGAGTTCGTTCTGATCGAAATGAAGGGCCTTGGAGGAGAGAAGGAACTTGCCCGTATCCGGGTCCATGTTAAGCTCAAGGCCCTTGGCGCCGATGTTGGCGATCCGGGGGATCTGGTTGCCGACCTCGGGAGTGAGAAATCCGAATCGCACGAGAAAATCCTTGGCCGCTGCCGGGTTCAGGGAGGCCGTGGGGGCCTGAACCGTGAGCTTGAGCGGCGAAAAAGAGGAAATGGCGATACTCCCCGCGAACTGTATCCCCAGCTCTTCGATGGCGAAATCCTTTACCTGCACCGAGATGGCCTGGTCGCTTTTCTGGATGTCTTCCACCGCCACCGTGAATAGGACCGGCTGCCCGAAGGCGTCGCCTTCTTTGAGGATTACCCTTCCCCGATTAATTGTAACGCCTCCCACCCGTTCCGCAGGGATGGCAGCCATGGTGAGGGGGGGCGAGGTCGGTCGGCCTTCCTCAGGGGGTGAGGAAGCAACCAGTCCGGCGTGGATAAGCGGTTCCTGAAGCACCACCTTTCTGAGGGAGACATCCCCTTTGAGCAGGGCCGTCAGATTGGGATACAGCTCCAGGGACGGAATCTGAACCTTGTTGTCGCCATGATCGATGGTGAGACCGGTTACGACGATGGTGGGCATGGGGGAATACCGGAACCGGATTCCTTCAAACTGCATGCCGGCACCCAGGTGTTTCTGGGTGATCTCTTTGATATTCGCATTGATGTACAGGCCTGCGCCGAATACCAGCAACACGATGGCCAGGACGCAGGAACCGCCAATGATGAGGATCTTCTTCATGGGGCGAGCCTCCTCTAACAGAATGGCGCCAGCAGGGGATGGAATGGTCCCCGGGGCAATCAACCGGAATGGGGCCATGAAACCGATTTCAGGGCCGTGGTGTTGCCTGGGAATGCCGGCCCGGCCGGAATCCCGATCGTTGCTGAACAGGAATTCAGGCCATAGGGCCGGCCGTTTGTTTCAACAGGTTTATTTTAAAAGAAAAACCACCCTGGCATTGGCCAGGAGACTGCTCTGTTTGTCGTGGACGTAAACCGCCGAGGCGTCGTCCGGGGTAATCCTGGCATTGGTCATCTTAAGGACCCCGACACCCGTCAAGGTCATGGGGTTCTTGCTGCCCCAGCTTTCCAGAAGTGCCTTGGCCTTGTTGGGATCGGTGGTGAACCCGCCGCATCCCCTTTCAACCAGGACATGGCTCAGGATCTTGGACGGATCGAAAACCACATCATCGTTTTCCGTCACCACGGTGTTCACGAGTGCCGGTTTGAACGGATACTCCCGCACATCCACGATCAAGCCGTCAAATACGACCTTGATTTCAGAGGGCTTGGCCACCTCCGGCCTGGGCGGTACCGGCACGGCCTCCGGTTTTACGGTCTCCTGCACCACCGCAGGGGGCCTGGGGGGGACCACCGCCGCCGGTGGCGGCGTGACCTCTTCCCGGCTCGGGGCAGGGGCCGCTTCCGTAATCGCCTTGGGAATCAGTTTGGGCTTGTAATATGTCGAATCGGGCGGCATGATCGTTTTGTCCTGGATCAGGGGCAGGATAACCTCATAGAGGCTTCCTTTCCCACGGATGTTGACGCGCATGCATACTTCGGCATAGCCCTTGGAATCGTTGTACCGTTCGCCGCACTTCATGGCCCCTCGCACAAATCCCTCCACGGTCGTGCGGATCTTGTCCGACTGCAGCATGCCGTCCTTCACATGGGTCTCCCCGTAAAGACGCAGTCCCTCCAGGATCTCCAGCAGGTCCCGCTGGGCCACCACCGTGGCCGCCCGGACCGCCGCGAATCGTTTCTGCCCTTCTTCGGAAATGCCGGTAACCTGGATGTAGCCTTCTTCAAAAACCTGGTTCGGCTCGGTAACGCTCTTCCATTCTCCCTGTGCCCATGCCCCGGCAACCATCGCCACGGCGCCCAAAACCACTGCCATCGTAAAAAAACTCTTTTTCATTATATGCCCCTCCTTATTCTACTTGATGTTCATGACGTTTCGCAACCGCATCACGGCCAGGAGCAGTTCCGCCCCGTCCGTGTTGTCATCGGGCCTGAAGGCCCCGGAGATGTCGGGTTCCATGAGCCCCCGGGTAACCGCGTTCATTACGGAGTTGAACCCGGCCGAGGTTGGGAGCACATCCGGATACGGCGAGTTGGTCTGCCCGATATACTTGGTGGCCAAGGTGTTGTCACCGGTGATCTTGATCAGCAGGTCTTCCAGCGTGAATGCCAGCTCCTTCCGGGAGATGGGCTTGTCGGGATAGAACAGATAGGCCTTTGAGGTCTTGTCGTAAAAAGGTTCCAGACCCCGCACGCCCCATTTCTGCACAATGAGGATCTCGGCCTTGAACAGGTTGTCCCGGATATCGGCCGGGACAAATTCCTGGCTGTCCTTCTTTTCAGGGCCTCCCAGGCGACCGGCCATGAGCCTGTCCAGGTGAACCTCATCCACCAGAAGGGCCGCCACATCGGCACGGCATACCTCTTCCTTGACGGCAATCCGCTTGGCCACGTCCGTGAGGGTAAAGGCGGCGGACGCCCGAATGATCTTGTGTACCTTGTTGAAGAGCTTTGAGGCCGGTTCATGCCAGCGTCCCGGAGAGGCGGACATCACCTTGGCCAGGGCATCCTCTGCATCACGAAACTGGTAGGCCCTGTAATAGGCGAAGCCCATGAAGTAAGAGGCCGCCTCCATGCTCCGGTAATAGGGGAGTTCCTCGCTCCTGACCTTTTTGAGGCCCACGGCCTTTTTGTACTGTTTTTCCGAACCATTAATCCATTTCTTGGGCCGGGCGTGGGTATAGACCCGAATGCCGGTCACCCGAACCTGAAATTTCTGGGAATCCCCGTCCGCGGCGCTGTCTGCCTCGTCCAGTTGATCCAGTGCCCGCTCCAATTCAACGGACTGGTGTTCCTTGTCCGTTTCAGACGCCGTTCTCATGGCCGACACCAGGGCCTTCCCGGCCATGGCCGGCGCGTACTTGCGGTCCAGTTGCAGTGCCCTGTCAAAGCGGGCCTGGGCCCCTTGAACATCCTGTTTGTCGATCATTTCCATGCCCATCAGGTAGTGATGGGCCGGGTTGTCCTCTTCGGACACGGGGCTGATCGCCTTTGGCGCACACCCCGCTGCCACCAGGACAAAGCCCACAATACACGCCAGTGCAAGATGTCTTCTCATGTCTTTCCTCCTCTTCTCAAAGATTCATATCCGTGAATTTGATACGCCATTACCGTGCAAAACAACGTCCATGTCCTTTACATGAAACCTTCTCGGACTTCAGTCTCCAGGGATGTCTCTTCCGATTCCTGGCTCCTCAACTCAAGACCTTTTCATCTTTTTCTCCATCTTCACCATGGCCTCCAGATAGTCTTTGAACTTGGCGATGCGGTATTTCTGGGATACGGCATACCCCCAGGTCTGGGCATAGTTCACGGGAAGGGTCACGATGCGTTTTCCCAGAAGTTCTGCCCGCTTTGCAGCGAACGACCCGCTGGCGACGCCCTGGGTGACCAGGTAGGTCATGCTGGCGTTCACCTGATCGGATCCGAAGGACCGCAGGGCCAGGAGATCGTCCGTAATCTTGATGGTCAGGGCGGTCATGGCCGTTGAGGTCTGATCGAAGCCGTCGTCCAGAAACCGGATGATCTGCAGGAGCTTTTTGGCCTTTTCCATCTTTTCTGGCGTAACCTCCAGGGTGGTCAAGGCGGTATTGTAGAGTTTTTTCTGGGCCTCGGTGAGGCCTTCCAGACTCTTTTCCAACCTGTTTTCTTCCTTGCTGAGGGCCTCCTTTTCCGCGCTTGACAGGTCTTTTCCCTCCTGCCTTGCCTTGGCCTGCTCCAGGTCTTCCATGGTCTGTTGCACCTGTTCATCCGTCTTCTGGATATCCTGGCGCAGGTGATCGGGTAGAAGGGTATAGTACACATTCTCAAAGGAGCCCAGATGCTCCCCCTCCACGGTCCGAAAGCACTCGGGATTCACCTGAAGGTCCACCCAGGAATCGAAGCCGCCGTCTCCGAAGAGATAGGTATAGAGCATTTCTTCGGTCGGCTTATCGAAAAAGGGACAGTTATTTCGTGCTGCTGCCTGTCGGCATGGGGCGCTGCCCGGGGCCACGCTCGGAAATCTGGGGCTGAAATAGCGGCATTTGCAGCCGAATGGGTGATGACTGAGCACCCATTTGGCGTGTTCATACCGCCGGCCCAGTTCCTTGGCCCCCTCAATGATCAGGAGGTCCCTGGCTGAAATAATGGCGCGGGCCAGAATGCCTCCCGAATCCCCCCCAATCAGGTTGAAATAAAGGGCATAATTGTAGGTGCGGTAGAAAAAGAAATCTTCCTTCAAAAGATCGGTGAGGCAGGTGTCGTAGGCCTCCTTTGCGCTCTGGTCAGCCTTGGCAGGTTCCATCGTGTAATGATTGAGCAGCTCGGGCCAAGGGTCGGACATGGAGACCGGCATCCTTTCGAGGATTATCTCATTGAGCTTGGTATAGGCGGAGATCTCGTCCAAAAAAACCAGGTCCATCTCCAGCTCCAGGACCGGGTTCATGTTCTTGGAAAGCTGAATGCCCGTGGCCTGCTCGATGGCATACATGCACCCGGAAACAAAGGGAAGACAGCACAACAGGAACAGTATCCTTTTCATAGGGTCCTCTCTATTCCCGATCGGGGGACGCGACTGGGCCCCGGCCGAAGCTTTTTTTCATGGGATCAGAAGCCCTTAGGCGCCTTCAGGTCTTCCAGGGTCTTCTTGGTATCGTCCTGTCGATCAAAGGAAGAAAAAAAGGTGCTGAGTTCGTAGTCCAATTCTCCTTTGGCCTTTTGAATATCCCCATCGCCGGGCTTCAGCATCGCGGCCCGTCCGTAGTATTCGCCGGCCTTCTTAAGGTACTGATACTGGCTTTTCTGATCATTGGAGGCACTCCAGGCCCAGCACTCCAGGGCCACGCCGGCATTGTAAAGCGCGTCGGCGTCATTGCAGGCAGGCGAGTTGGCCGCCGTCTTCAAAACCTCATATGCGCCAAGGCAGTTTCCCGCATCGATCATGGCCGCGGCATTGCCGCTCAACTCGCTGCCGGATTTGACAGGCCTCAGGACCTTGCTCTTCACGGGCACGAATTGTCGGACGACCTGCTGTACGGCCTCCTTGACCATCCGCTGAGAGACCACGGCATTGGAAGGGAGCTTCTCCTTCTTGTAGGCGGGCATTTCATAATGCTTTTCAATCAGGATGGGGGCGCCCGTTGCGCATTCCAGGAGCCCGGCCTGACGGATGGAAAAGCTTGCCTCGAAGATACCGTCTTTGGTCGCCTTTCCGCGATCGTCTTTGGTTTTGACCGAATATTGATGCACCCGAATGCTCAGATTGGGATATTCCCCTTCCTGGGCCACCATGGTGACCGGGTTGATGAACCTCGTTTCCCCCAGTACGGAGCGCGCATACTGTGCAATGACCTGCTTTTCCTCGGGCGTCACCTTCCCGCTGATGGTGTCCGCCCCCACGTACATATAGGAAATGCCGGATTTGCCCTCCACGGAACAGACCATGGATTCCTTGATGGGGTTGGGGCGGTAGACCTCCACGAGGGCCCCCTTGGTGGCGGGCGTCATGGAGGCGCAGGCCCCCAGGAGAGAGAGGCAACCGACCGGGAATAGATAGAAAAGAAATCGCTCCATCCTGCCCATATCAATACCCTCCCTTTTCCTTGCCTTGCCACACTAAACGGCTTCCCACCATCTCAGTGGGGGTCAAGGGGAGCTGTGCGTCTTTGATCTTGTCCCGTACAATCGATCGAACGGAGGTGGGATCGGCCTCGGCAAAAACCTCAAATTCCACGTAATTGCCTGTCTGCCGGGCGACCCGAACCTTCCATCCGAGGTCCACGAGGATATCCTCCATCTTTTCCTGGTGTTGGGTGGAGATGTTTTGGAAAATGAGGCTGACGAATTTCGGCTTGCTGCCGCTCATGCGCTCCACGATTTTGAGGGTCAACCGGTCCACTGCATCGGGCCCCACCTTGATGGCGGCCCGGGCCACCCCGTCCTGAATGGCGTAGTCTCCCTGGTGGGAGATGGTTTTGTCCCTGTCCTGGACATTGGCAAACAATTCGCCGGTGGAGGTATCAAAGGCCTTCAAACTCAGTGTACACATGATCAAATTATACCCGTCCGAGGTCGGTTTCTTGGCCGCGTCAAAACTGACGAATACCGCGGCATCGGCGGTTTCCTGTCTGGCAACGTCTATGGCCGTCTGCTCATCCACGACCATTTCCGCAGACTTGCCCCGGATTCTCTTCATCTGTTCCGGCAGAAAAACCCGGAAACCGTGTCCGGTGAGCTTGTCCTGAATAAGATCCATCATGGTCTGAACGCCTTTGGAGTCGGCCGGGAGATCGAATCCGGTTCTCGGCACATAAAAGACCGCAACCCTTCTTTCGTCGAATTTGGTCTCCTGGAAGGTGCGCTGGGCCCGGGGATCCTTCAGAAACTCCTCTGCCGCCCCCTTCAGTTTCTGATCGTCCAGTTTTACGTTCAGCTTGACCTTGTAGATATCGCTGACCGGGTCCTTTCCCTCGGCGATCACGTCGTAGCTCTTCACATAACCGGCACTGGCCGAGGCGATCCGGTCCCAGATCAGCTTTCCGTCCGTAACCTGGGTTTGAGATTTTACCATGGTTCCCAGGGCCTGTTCCACGGCCGCCTGAAGCCCGTTGTTGATGGCCTCCTGACGAGTTCGCCCTTCGCCGACGGCAGTCGTTTCGATGGCCCACGACAGGGAACCCAGCAACAGTACAATGGCCAGGGCCGTTATAAGCCCGATCCATCCACGATTTCTCATTCCCGTAATTCTTTCCATCGCTCCCTCCTTTTTCAGTGACCGTTCATTCAAAGCAAAAAAGTCAAGTTACCTTCGCCCCTGTTTGGGGGTGTTCCCAGGCAGGCGCGGTTTCAACCCGATTTGCAGCGCCGACCCCTCCCGGAAAAGCGCTGAATCCTCTCTTTTTAGAACCCTTTCATAAAGAGGCAATAAATTTTATTCCATGCGCTCCCGGTTTGTCCACAAAAAACGACCTGTTCCCCAAGTACTTTTGTTGCGCCAAAACTTTATCAGTAAGATAAATCAGTTAAGCAAAGTACTGTGCAGGCCTATCTAAGCGAAGTCCCGTTCAAGGAAATTGAACGTCCCTAATTGAATCTGGCTCGCTTCTCGCGGGAACCCCCTCTTGGGACCCGGGCTGCCTTCTATAAACCGACAGCAATTCTCATTTTGCTTTTCGGAGCGATGCCATAGGTTCGTGATGGGGCCGTGAGGCCTTAAAAATCGCCTGACGGCGACACTACTAACGGGCAATGGGTCTATTGAATCGCAACATGAGAATTGCTGAAAAACCAAAAGTAAAATTTTACAAAGTCTCTAAAATAGAGTAAATACAATTGAGAGACCGTCCGTCACCCCCGCGCATGGAAATAGGGATGTCCAGGGTCCAGGGGACCCCGTCCGGGGGTGCATTCGCGCCAACGGTGTCTCCATGCGAAAAAGCCCACGCGAAGCCGGGGACCCAGCGAGCCCCTGAAATTTTTAACCCCTATAAGGAGGTCACATGATGAAAAGAACAATCGGATGTCTATTCCTGGCCATGATATTGGCCCTCGTAACCGCCTGCGTTCACACCCCGACAGCCCAGACGTCTCCCTCTCCGGTCATGGACGGCATTGCCCAACGAGGTGCCCTCGTCGTCGGGACGGCCGCCAGCATGCCGCCGCTCAACATGACCACAAAGAATGGGGAGATTATCGGCCTGGAACCGGACATGGCAAAAATGATGGCCGATGAAATGGGTGTCAAAATTGAGTTTAAGGCCATGCCGTTTGCCGAACTCATTCCCGCTCTGAAGGCCGGCAAGGTGGACATGGTGATTTCCAATATGACGATGACAGGGAAACGGAACATGGACGTGGCCTTTGTGGGGCCCTATTTTGTCTCCGGGAAATCTTTTCTGACCAAGAGCGCATGGCTGGCAACGGCAAAAGATATCCAGGGGGTCAACAGCCCCAAAACCCGTCTCGCGGCCCTGAATGGCTCCACGTCCCAGCTCTTTGTAAAAGAACAACTCCCATCCGCCACCCTGATCACAGGAAAGGACTATGACGATATGGTCCAGATGGTGCTGGACGGGAAGGCGGATGCCATGGTGGCGGATTTTCCCATCTGCGTCTTTTCCGTATTTCGCTATCCCGGCCAAGACCTGGTTTCCCTGATGCCGCCCCTCAACTACGAACCCATCGGGGTCGCGGTCCACAAGGGAGACCCCCTCATGGTCAACTGGGTGGAGAATTTTCTAAATTACCTGGAAGGAAGCGGCGAAATGAAAAGGCTGGCGGACCGGTGGGTGAATGACGGGTCATGGGTCAAGCGGCTGCCCTGAGCTGAGGCTGCAAAATCAACTGGATACCAGGCGCCAAGTCACTGGTTTGCAGGCTTCGAGTATCGTGGTTCCCAAACCCCAAATCGTTTCTTCCCAAGCTCCAGCTTGGGAACTAGGCGGTGTGATCAGGGGACGGCCTCCACCTCCACCCGCCTATTGATCTGCTTGTTGGCGGCAGAGGTGTTGGGGACCAGGGGAAGGGCCTCGCCGTAGCCCACGACCCTGATGCGTTCCCCTTTGATCCCGGCATTGGCCTCCAGGTATTCCTTGACGGCCTGGGCCCGGTTCACGCTCAGGGTCAGGTTGTGGGCCTCTGATCCGTCCGAGTCCGTGTGGCCTTTGATGGCAATGGCCGTTCCTCGAAGCTGGTCGCTGGTCAAGGCATTGCCCAGCTCCTTCAGGAGCTTGAAGGAATTGGGCCGGATGGCCGAGGAGTTGACGTCGAATTCGATCTTGAGGTTTACGCTCTGGCTGGCCTGAGTCTCGGCTATGGGGACCCACTGCTCAACCGTTTTCCCACCCTCCTTCTTGATCACCTTGACGCCGCGGCCTGGCTCTGCAATGGGGGCCCACCCCCTCGCCGGTTCGGCCTCTTTCGGCGCAGGTTTGGTCAAGGCCTCTATCATCCCCTGCGACGTACTCTCAAACCCCTGTTCCCCCGCATAAGCAGCGACAGAAAGAACCCACACAACAGAAAACGCGATGAGAAATCGATGCATGGCATCCTCCTTCCAATTTGTGAATCCCGTGTCCACCCAATGGCCACTGGAGCGTTGCCCGGTCTGAAAAAACAGCCTTTTCAAAGTACAGGATCCAGTGGCCTCATCCTGAACCTTCTTGACCTGACTTGCAAGGCAAAATAGACGTAACGCGGCATAGCCGCAACCAATCCCGCCAGGGCAGGACTCGCGCAAAGTCACAAAGAATATCTTGTCGTTACAGTGGATTAGCCAATAAATCCCCCACGTTCCGCAGGGTTTCAGACAGAGGACCTCAATTCTCCTCAATTCCAGAATCCCTTAATCCCTTAATCCACATTTTCTTTTCTTTGTGACATAACACCTCAAAATAACACGATGTTAATCATGAGTAAAGTGGATTATGGCCGGTGTTGCACTCGAATTGACTCCGCCGGAACCTCAAGATGAAAGCAGATGAAGCCCCTATCTGGGTGACAGACAAATTCCGGTTGTATTTTCTATTTATTTGTGGGTAAACTCCCTGTCCTGCCCGGACAGATCCTTTGAAGCCTCACGCGGGTTGGCGCCCGGACCCTGGAAGGGCTGGACAGCCGGGATGAAAAGGGGATCCATGATAGGCCAGGGCAACCCGCCACGATCCATAACATGTGTAGGAGGAGACTGATGTCTCGAAAGGACAAAAGAACAATTCCCTGTGTCTGCCTTCTGGTGTTCGCCTGCCTTCTCGCCAGCTTGACCCTGGCCGTGCCTCCGGCCTCGGCAACCACCTATGATTTTGATGACGGCCTAAGGGAACTGGTCTCGGGGCTTCTCGCCAACAAGGGAAATCTTCTCAGAAACAAAAAGATTGCCGTGTTCGGCATGGTAGAGCAGACCGGAAAGGAACAATGGCTCATAACTGCGAGCATTGAAGATGGGATTCTCGACGCCCTGCTGGATGAAGGGTATACTGTGGTCGAGAGGAGCAGGATCGACGATGTTCTCAAAAAGGAACTGAAGAAATTCGCGGACCAGTGGTTCGATGAATCACAGGTTGCCGACGTCGGGAAGCTTCTGGGGGCGGATGCGGTGATCACCGGCATTTACACCATGTGGGGAAATAACGCCCTTCGAGTGAGCGTGCGGTGCATCAGCGTATCGGACGGGCGGGTGCTTGCGTCGAGCAAGGTGAATCTGCACACGGACAGGATACAGCACCTGCTCAAAAAAGGTCCTGCTAAGCCCGAAAAGAGCCATGAAACGACCCCTTCAAAATCCGAGACGGAAACCCGCAGAACAGACCCCTCACCATCAAGCCCCCAACCGATACAAGCGCGAGAGCCTTCCAAATCCGGAAAGAGCTCCATTAAGCCTTTGACATGCGTGGTAAACTGGGGGAATGGCAAGGTCTATTTCTTCAAAGGCAGCCAGTATATCCGCTGGGACATAAAAGCCGACAGGGCCGATCCCGGCTATCCGAAAGGGATCAACTCGGAAACATGTCCGGGCCTTATCTGGACGGACGGTATTGACGCTATAGTCAACTATGGGAATGGTAAGGCATATTTCTTCAAAGGCAGCCAGTATATCCGCTGGGACATAGATGCCGACAGGCCCGATCCCGGCTATCCGAAAGGGATCAATTTGTGGACGGGCCTTATCTGGACGGACGGTGAAGGTATTGACGCTGTGGTCAACTGGGGGAACGGCAAGGTCTATTTCTTCAAAGGCAGCGAGTATATCCGCTGGGACATAAAAGCCGACAGGGCCGATCCCGGCTATCCGAAAGGGATCAACTCGGAGACATGGCCGGGCCTTATCTGGACGGACGGTATTGACGCTGCAGTCAACTGGGGGAATGGCAAGGTCTATTTCTTCAAAGGCAGCCAGTGTATCCGCTGGGACATAAAAGCCGACAGGGCCGATCCCGGTTATCCGAAAAGCTTTGATAATAGTACCTGGCCTGGAATAGTCTGGTAGGGATACAATAGGCGGTATCCGTTATCGCACCGGATAAATATAGTGATATCAATGTCGAGCCCATGATCCCAGTCGGAAGCCATAAGTGGACCCGTTTCATATCACCTTTCAATCCCCGGGGGGAGTCAAAGAGGGAGGCCGCCTGGTCAAAGAAGCCGGCAAGGCCGGGTATGTGCTGACGTCGGGATCCGATGCAAAATGAACCGTTTGCGCATGGTAAAGGTTTGGACGCGCCTCCACCGCAACTCGAAAACGAGGAAAGGAATCCGCAGAAATGATCGCCATAGCACGGCGGGTATTTGGGGTTTGTATGGTCCTTGCAGGGATGCTTTGCCTGTGCTGGCCCGCAGCAGGGGTGTGGCGGCTGAATCTGATAGACTTTGCTGCCGATTACAAAGACCGGCAGGCCTACGCGGACCATGTCAGGGCCAAGCCTTCCACACGGGAGGCGAAACCGCTTCTGCCACCGAAGGACTACCCTGCCACCGGTTTAGACCAGTATGTGAAAGAAAAGGCGGGCAACCGGCTGGTGGAGGTTTCGGACCCGGCCTGGGACGCACTTTACCAGCGCACCCTGCAGAGCAGGCGGTATCTCCATCTGCCGGCCAATACCGAACCCCTGGCCCAAATGGCCCAGGCAACCGGTAGAACCGTTTTTTACGTGCGCCTGCCCGAGAGATACCCTGTTTTGCTGTTGGCGGCGCTGCATTCAACCAGCAGCGCCCTGATTGTCAGGGATATCCCCTGGGGGATGACCCATCCTCTGGCCTGGCTGACCCCCTGGCTGATCGGCGCCGGGCTCCTTATCTATATCTTTCTGCCCCGGCCGCGACGCAGAGAAAACGAGGCCCGCTACAGTCTGTTCCGCTCCCAGATCGGTCCGGATATCCTGGTGGTTTTCCTGTCGGGCGCATTTCTGGTCCTGCCGATTTTTATCGTCGCCCAGTTTTCCAATTATCCGGATCCCTTGAGCATGGAAGGGGGCTGGCTGGTCCTCACCCTGATCTGCTGGTTTATCGCCCTGTGCGCAGGATCCAACATGGCCGTCTCAGCCTGGTACGAGGGTCTCTGCTTCCAGCTCACGCCAACAGGCATCAGAAAAATCAATCTTTTCAAGAGAAGAGAATATGCCTTTGATCAGATGATCGAGGTCCGGCCCAAGGTCTTTCGTACCGTGAAGTGGTTGCGCACGCTGGCATGGCTCGTTGTGCTGTTTAACCCGCGGCTGGCCGGACCCGTGATTCTGGCCTCCCGAACCAGCGTCCCGGCAGTTGAAATACCCTGCCGCGACGGGGGCAACCTCGGCATCTTCATCAAGCATCTCATTGGTTGGGACATGCTCGAACAGGCCATCCTGAACGCGGGCATTACGTTTTCCGAAGAATGGAACCCAACACCAAAGGGCCGGCGATAGAGACCGGACACTCTGCGGGCCTGGGGTGACGGCAGCGATCCGGGAGCGAAGCGGCATGACGTCGCCTCGCTCCCTGGTGCCGCTGCGGTGTTTGGCTGGGGCCGGACCAGGCCAAAGACATGGAGGAGGTGACGACCGGCCGTCAATGACCTGGGAACCTACCGCCCCTTGTCCGCGCTGCCGCTTTCAAGCTGCGCCCCTCCCCTGATCGTGTATTCCATTGCGTCCACCTTGCGCCGGTCTTTGCGCGGATCGAGGGGCTGGTGCTGCGGGTCCGGGATGGTCTCGATCTTGAGGGGACCTAAATCAGCATGAAAGTGTTTATCGGCCCACTTCTGCTTGATCTGCTTCAATTGCGCTTCCAGTGCCTCCCTGCGCTTCGTGGCCGCTTTTCGGCTGTCTGCATCGGCCGGGGTATTTAGAATCGGCGCCTCCCGCAATTTCCTGATAATGTCGGCTTCATGAGCTGCTGCCTTGTTATAGGCCTCGGACACATTCCTGAATTCCTGGTAGATGGATAAGGCCTCCTGCTGCCTGGGCGTCTGAGGCGGATATCGGGTTGCGGTAGAATCTCTCCCCGGTATCGGCTGACCGAATTCTCTCTCATAATCTTTTTTAATATACCCCAGCATCTGTTTCATATAGGCCATGTTCTTCAGGCATTGGTCCAGCGGCGCCACCATGTCGTTTTCCCAGGAACGGTATTCGCTCTGATACCAGTCCCATTTCTTCAAGAGTTCCTTCTGCCTGGCCGTTTTCGGATCCGGCGGCGGTTCCTCTTTCTTCGGCTCTGGCGGTGGTTCCTCCTGTTTGGGCTCCCCTTCCGGTTCTTGGGTTGCCTCGGGGGTTCCAGTGGGCACGGCCTCATCCGACGCCTTTCCATCCCTTGACGTTTCTTTCACCAACTGGTCCAGCTTTTCCGCCTGTTCAGCGCTCAAGTTCTTGCGCTCCTCGGCCTGCTTTTCCGGGCTTAGCTTCGCAAAGTCCTTGGCGTAGTCGTCCCATCCGTATTCAGTTGCTTCCTCTTTTTGCCCCTTCTTCAATTTCCCCCGGACACGGTCCAGTTCCGCCTCTTGCGCCGGGGTCATTTTTTTACGCTCTTCGGCCTGCTTTTCCGGGCTCAATTTTTCAAAGTCCTTTGCATAGTCGGCCCAGGCTTCTTCGTCGGTCTCCTGGGTTTTCCCCTTTTTCAGGCCCGCCCTGGCACGCTCCAGTTCGGCCCGTTGTTCCGGCGTCATCTTGGCGATCACCTGGGCCTGCTCCTCGGGCGTGTATGTTTCTTCGAAGTCTTTGGCGTAGTCGGCCCAGGTATATTCGGGTGTTTCCTCCTTTTGTGCCTTTTTCAGGGCCGCCCTGGCGCGCTCCAGCTCGGCCCGTTGTTCCGGCGTCATCTTGGCGATCACCTGGGCCTGCTCCTCGGGCGTATAGTTTTCGAAGTCTTTGGCGTAGTCGGCCCAGGTGTATTCAGTTGGTTCCTGTGCAACCGGTTTTTCCATCGTTCCCGGATCGGGCGGTGAGGCAGTGGATCCGGACGCGCTCCAGCTTCCCGATGCGGTCGTTATGGCGGATGCATTCCATGTCCCGGAAGCAGCTGCCGGAAACCGGCCGGATGAATCTTTCACAGGTCCGCTGACAAACAGGGTCCCGGTCATTTCGCCGGAAAAGGCCATGGGTTTGAGTTCCTTTCCATCTTCCGATGGCGGTGACTTGAGTGTGCCGCTCACCGTTGCTGCCATCCTGCCGTCTGCAGAGACCCTTCCGGAGAGACTTGCGCTGATGGAGTCCCCACCCCACGATCCCGAAACCGAACCCGAAAGGGCTCCTCCGTTCAGGGAAAACCTCAGGGTCCCGGATCCGTCGCCGGAAAATCTGCCTTGATACTGTCCGTCGAAGGGAGCGGCCTTTACGGTCGCCGGTGAAAGGAGAAACATCGCCATTCCCAGCAACCACACACCCAATCGTGAGGGGAAACCATACCTGTCCGCTCTCTGCCGTTTCTCGATCATCGCGCACGACCTCCAAATCCGATTCTGATGCTTTGTTGGATAATTTTCTCAAGGATCAGACGACGATCCCCTGAGTGCATTGACAACGCGGACACGCCTGAACAAAAAAGGCCCTGTGGGGCATCTCGATGCTTATTCCTGGATCTTGCAGAAATCCTTATAAACATATCCCTCCAGACCGCCATGGGAGACCTTGAAGAAGTTGCCGTCCTTTTCAAAGGAGGCAATGCGGGCGCCCCCCTCGATTTTGCCGATCTTGGGAGAAAAGACATTGGGGTCCCGAAAGACATGGACGGCCTTGCCATCACGAATCACCAGGATCGGTGTGGCGGGAGGAGGCGGGGCCGCAGGCGTCTCGGCCTGAGGCGTCTTTTGGGGCGAATCGACTCCCTGTGCGGTCTGTTTTTCTGCAGGGTCCGCCTTTGCGGCCGCGTCTGGGTCCCCGGCCGCTTCCCCTTTTTCCCTGTCCTCCAGGTCGGTTACTTTTTCCTCCTGCATCTCTCCTTCCCGCGGCGGAGCTGTCGCATCCTCTCCTCTTGAGGCGGGTGTGTCGGCGGGTGGGGACAACACGGTTTGTTCGTCGTTCGTTGGCTCTGGTTTCGCGGTGTCGGCGGTGGGGCCGATCTCCCCCCCTTCCACAGCCTCAGGTCCGGGTTCCTCCTCGCCTTTCGCTTCTTCCGAGACCACGTCTTCCAGCAGGCTTCCATGGATCCAGGCCTCCCCCTCTGAACCCATCTCCACCCGGACCCATTCCCCCTGCCGGCCCAAAACGACCACCTTGGAACCGTAACCGAGACGGGTCACGACCCTGGATTGGGTGGTCGGGCCGGAACGGATGTTGGCTGCACGAACGGCGACAGCCATGATGTTGGCCTGCCTGCCCCCCGTCCGGCCTCCCAGGCCGACGCCGGGCTGGCCGGTCATAAGGGCATTATGGACTTCATCCAGAAGCCGGTCTCTTAAGAGGACTGCTGATTTTTCGCAGTTTTTGTCCCGGTTCAGGTCGGACGGAGGAAAGAGCACCTGGATGCTCAGTTGGCTCTTCCCTTGAGAAATGCGGTCGATCCGGACGCGAAAGACGGTCTCACAGTCGCCTTCGGACATTTTTTGGCGCCACCCCTCGACCTGGTTGGGCACCACGGGGGCTGTCTCAAGGGTTCCGCTCTCCCGTTGTTCCGTGTAGGGTATGGAACGGGCCCAAAGGAGGTCAATCACCGCGTCCCGGATGGTTTCCGCAGGCATATAGTAGGGCTCCTCGAGTGTCTCCATCCCGTTGCCGGCCTCTTCCGCGTTCCCCTGCTTGCTCGAAGTGCTGAAGATATCGCCCGGTCGATATCCTTCCGGTATGCAGGCGCACAGATGAATGAGCGAACCTATGACCAGCGCCAGCCATAAGCCTTTCATATCCAACCTCCTTCTATGTAGTTGATTCCGATCGTTGGATCCCTTTTTCCATTGACTGTAGCATGGCCATGAGCTGGCCCCAGAGGACAAGACAGAGGCCCACCGGGATCAAGATGATGCCCATGATGAAGCTCCATCCAAGGGCCTCCTGGAAACGCCAGAAGAAGGCGAAAAACTTGAAGCGCTGAGCGCAGCGGAAGGCCTGTACGGCCTTGATCGCGCAACCAGCCAGGACAAGGATGCCGAAAATCGTCCATGCCAACCCACGAAGTGCATACAGAAACAGGGCCACGCCGGCCTTGTTCCGCTCGGATCGAAGGGCTTTAAGATCCTGGAGGGCCTTTTCCCTGGCTTCTTTCAGCATCCGAATTTCCTCTTTCAACGCGGAAAGCCTCTCGTCCCCCTGCCGCTTCACCCGCTCGAGGGCCTTTTCCTGCAGCCGGGCATAGAGGGGGAGGAGGCGTGTGAGCCGGTCCGGCTCGTGTTTGGCCCAGAACTGCTTGAGGTAGAAAAAGTCATTCAGGTTGCCCTCCTGGATTTGGCCGTAGCTCTCTGTAATCCGGTCCAGGGTCTGCTCCGGGGAGACTTTGTAGGAAGTCTGGGCGCTTTCGATGCGGCGATCCAGCTCCTGCAGGATCCCCAGGTAGGTGGCCAGGCTGATGGGATCTTCCGTGGGCAGACTCCCCTTTTCGTCAAACAACAGGGGCGAGGGGAGATGGTGGTCCGATCCCCTCGGGTCGGTCATGACCGCCCGCTCGATCGCCTCGATGGCAAGCGTCAGAAATCCCTGGGCCCGGGCGGCATGGGCGATGCTGAGAAGGTCTTCCAGCTTTTCCGACCGCTCCTTCCCAGCATTGAGGGCCTTGGCCGATTCTTCCTTGCGCCCCTTTTCAAACAGGAATCGGGAGAGACGAACGTCATCCGCAGATGTCTTGCACAGTTCTCCGGCCTTTTGGATGGCGTTGCTGGTTTCCCGGGAAAGACCCTTTTCCATGCAAAAACCCAGTACGGGAAGAAGATCTTTGAGGTTTTCACTGCCGGCAATGATGCGTCCCAGCAGGGCAGAGGCCTCGGAGGCCCGGTTGGCCGCCAGGAGATAGTCCGCCAAATTCAGGGCATCCTGTCCCGGACCCACCACCTCTGTGGCCTTGACGATGGACTCGTTGGCGGATTGTCTCATCTGATGGTCGTTCAGGAATACGGAGAAATCCATCAGGGCATTGGTATTGCCCTGGTCCCCATGAATTTCGATCAACCGGTGGGCAATCCGTGAGGCCTCCATCATCTGATTGTTTTTGAGGTTCATCTCCAGCAACCGGGGATAGATCTTCAAATAGGAATCCAGCCATTTCTTTTCCAGCGTCAGGTCATCCAGCCGTTTGAGCGTCTCCAGTGCCTTTTCTTCTTTCCCGACGGCTCGATACAGGGAGGCGAGGATATAGAGAAAATCCGGGGAGCCAGTCTCTACTTTTCCCTCGAATGGGATCAGATAGGGGTCCTTCACCGGGATTTTCCCCAGGACCATCTCCCCTTCCCGTGCATGTTCCATGAGAGCAATCTGTCGCTCGGCCAAGGACATTCCCATCAGCTGGTTTACCTTCTCCAGTTTCTGCTCGAATGGACCCGGGGCATTCTCCCGGTCTGCTGATGGGCCAGCCCCCGCTGTCTGGGCCGAGGCAAAAAGGGGCAGGAAGCATGCGACGAGCAGGGCCGCCAGGACGATCAGGATGGGCTTTTGATACCGCGTGAAAAAGGTCCTTTCGCGAAACAGCAGGTAGAGAAAATGGTTTACGAGAGCCAGTGGAAACACCACGTAAGCGACCACGGAGAAAAACCCGCCAAATAATAGGGCGCTGAGGCCAAATCCCGTTGCAAGGGACGTCGCAAGGGCCTTTCTCTCTGGAACCTTCCTGGAGATCTCCTCGATGTCTTCGGCCAGGTCTTGCCGTTCCTTTTCAATCCGGGCCTTTTCTGCGGTCAGAGACTGCTCCTCCTTCTGAAGGCCGGCAAGAACGGATGCCTTCTTTTGGAGGAAGGCCTGGTCGTCTCCTGCCGGTTCGGCCTGCAGAAAAGAGGGAGACAGGATCAAGAAGAAAGTAAGGCAACTGGCGAATCTAAAGAAGTTTTTGAGGGTCATTTGGACAAAGATCCATCGCTTCATTTTCTCACCTCGTCCGAAAGGGGGAATCAAAAGGACTGTCATTTTCGCTGCGAAACCCAACGTCTTCAGGCAAAGACGCTCTCCGATCTATCCATGTCGCCACGCTGGAGGACAGGAGCCGCGGAATATCCGGTCCCCGAGGTCTCCGGCCGAGACGGTTTTGACTTCAGGCATGCGGGTTGTCGGCCGTGGATCACTCAGGGCAGCCTCGAGCCCTCGGACCCCCATTCATAACCAACAACCTTTTGACAATCAAGAAAATTCTCACCCTGCATCCCGCATTGAAGTATAGCCCAAAGGCCTTGATACGTTTCTTGGCCGATGCATGCGGGCCTGACGTTAGCGGCAGGGGACCGGGGGACCGTTGGTCCGAATCGTGTCCCATCTTCATTAACTTGAGAGTCCAAAGTTCTTACGTCATGCCGGACTTGATCCGGCATCCAGGTAACATCTCAATAATTGGGGGTAACCCATCTGGATTCCGGCCTTCGCCAGAATGACGGTCTGGAGCACATCGGTCTAATAAAATCAATACACAAAGAGAACTTTGGACGGTGGAGTTCTTAATCGGCATGCCGAAATCTCATTAGGGAATCAACGCCCATATCTTGAGATGTCATCCGAACCGAGCAGGGGCGGATCCGCCGGGAAGTCCCGCAGCTGCAAGGAAGGCTTTCCCGCTGCGCTGGCTCCGTCTGCCGCGCTCATAACGTCTTGAACAGGAGGGGTTACCTCCGGTTTGTCGGCGCCTGGGTGCTGGCAGGGTTTTCCGCGACGCGCATGGCGTAAAAGGGTGAGGGAAAAAGAAGGGGCAGATGAAGAAAAGGAAATGGAACCGACCAAAATTTGCGGTTGTCAAAAGGAGGTTTTGGGTGTAGAGTTTCTCGGACGAGATGGCTCAGTCAGACAATGGCCCCGGGCCGGGGTGGATGGAGGGCTTCCATTTAGGAGGGACAGGATGCTGCGGATCGAAGACTTGAGGGTAAAATTGGGGGACCATGTCATCCTCGCCGATATCAATCTGGAAATCAAGGCCGGGGAGACGCATGTCCTTTTCGGTCCCAACGGGTCGGGAAAAACCTCCCTGCTCATGACCATCATGGGCTATCCTCAGTACCACGTTGTGGACGGGAGGATCCTGTTTAAAGGGGTGGACATTACCCATCTGCCTATCAACGAACGGGCGGATCTGGGCATCGGCATGTCGTACCAGCGCCCGCCCACCATTAACGGCCTCAAGACGCGGCAGATGGTGGAAATATGTGCAAAGAAAGAGGGCGCTGTTGAAGACCTAGCCCGGCGTGTCAACTTTGCTGAGTTTCTGGACCGGGATGTCAATGCCGGTTTTTCCGGCGGAGAGATCAAACGTTCCGAGTTGCTCCAGCTCATGGCCCAGAATCCCGACCTGATCCTTTTTGACGAACCTGAATCGGGCGTGGACATGGAAAACATTTCGCTCGTGGGAAACACCATTGCTTCTCTCCTTGAAAAGGGCTATGCATCATTCGCGGACAACGATGGGGAGTGCAAAATGGAGTTGAGGCGGAGGCGCACCAAGATGGGCCTGATTATCACCCATACCGGGTATATTCTGGACTACGTGACCGCGGACAAGGGCCAGGTGCTGTTTAACGGCGTCCTGAGCTGCACCAACAACCCGCGGGAGATCTTCAAACAGATCAGCAAGTGCGGTTATGGAGAGTGTGTCAAATGCATGTCGGAACGGATTTGAGGAAACAGGCCGAAACGGCGAGAGAGAAAAAGGGTTCCATCGGACCGGATGTGGATCTGGGCGCGTATCAAAAGGGGCCCGTCCCTCACGCCTATCTGTCCGACAAGGGGATGCAGGAACTCCCCCAGGGGGAACAGGAACGGCTATTGATGTCAGGCATGGACATCTCCAAGAAGGGGAGGGGAGGGACCTTTTTTCAGAAGGATACGGCGGTGGTCCACTGCGGAAGCGACCAGGAGGGGATTGAGGTCCTGCCGATTCGGGAGGCCTTGGAAACAGAGGATTGGATCCGGGACTACTATTGGAAATTGATCTCCGTGGATACGGACAAATATACCGCGGCCGCGGAACTGGATCTTCATAACGGCTATGTGATCCGTTCCCTGCCCGGGGCCCGAAGCGTCTATCCGGTTCAGGCCTGTCTCTATATGGACAAGGAGGGCCTCCAGCAGACGGTTCACAATATTGTCATCGCAGAGGAGGATTCAGAACTTCATATCATCACCGGCTGCACCACGTCCCCTCACCTGAAAAAAGGAGCGCATCTGGGCATTTCCGAGTTCTACATAAAAAGGAATGCAACCGTAAGCTTTACCATGATCCACAACTGGGCCGAGGATATGGTGGTGCGGCCTCGGTCTGCGGCCAGGGTGGAAGAAGGGGGCCTGTTCCTCAACAATTACATCTCCATGAAGCCTGCAAAGAGCCTCCAGATGTACCCTGTCACCCATCTGGTGGGAGAGGACGCGGTGGCTCGGTTCTACAGCATCATCGTCGGCAGTCCGGGCTCTGAATACGACGTGGGGGGCCGGATCTTTCTCCAGAAACCCCGGAGCCGGGCCGAGATCGTCGCAAGGACCATCAGCAATGGCGGAAAGATCATCGCGAGGGGGCATCTCATCGGCGAGGCGCCGGAGATCAAGGCCCACTTAGAGTGCAAAGGCCTCATCCTGAACGGGGGCGTCATCCACGCGGTGCCGGAACTGGAAGGTCATGTGGACGGGGTGGAGATGTCTCATGAGGCCGCGGTCGGGAAGATCGCCCAGGAGGAGATTTCGTATCTCATGTCCAGGGGACTTGATGAAGACGCGGCCACATCCACCATCGTGCGGGGCTTTCTGAATGTCGACATCCCAGGTCTGCCCGAGGCCCTGAAGGCTGAGATCGACAAGGCCATCGACACGGGCGACAAAGAGATGATGTGAGCGTTTAGCGTGAAGGGTGCATCGGCCTGAATTATTGTACATCGAATGTGGAAAAGGCAACCCTGAACCCCCTGTCACTGTCGCAGGAGGGGGAGCAGGTAGAACAGGTTGTCTCCGGCAAACAGATGGGCCAGATAGAACATGGGGCCGATCAGAATGCGGCCGATGATCCCGGTATGGGCGAAGTTGTCGAGCAAGACAATGCCGATAAGAATGAACGGCCCGTAGCGACCGTATTTCCGAAACCTTTGGGCTGCCCTGGGCGGCAGGATGTTCTCCAGGACATGCGATCCGTCAAGGGGGGGAAGGGGGAGGAGGTTGAAAACCCCGAGCCCGATGTTCATGAGAATCAGCCAGAGCAGCACCTGCAGATAGACCTCAAGCGGGAGCATGAAAAACCGGATCAGCAGGCCTGCTATAAAAGCCGCTGCCAGATTCGCGATGGGACCGGCAAGCGACATGATGATCACGTCTTTGCGCATGTTTTTGAAATATCTGATATCGACCGGCACGGGTTTTGCCCACCCGAAATTGAAGAGGAACAGGCAGATCGCCCCCAGGATATCAATGTGTATCAAGGGGTTGAACGAGAGTCTTCCCATACTCTTGGCTGTAGGATCTCCCAGGGCCAACGCCGCCCTGCCATGGGCATATTCATGAATGGTGATGGCAAACAAGAGAACCGGTATCTTGATGATCCACTGGGTGATGTCAAAGGACATAGGGACGCCTTTCTACCATTGGGGTTTTGGCCGATACATATCAACAAACTGAGATTACGGCAAGAGAGAAAATGTTTGATGCCGAGCGCCAAATGGTAAACGTGCCCGACGGGTTCGTGATCAACGATATGGGGCTCGACGTGGACGCTGCGACACAGTGCCGGTCAGGGGGCGCCAGCAATTCTCTTTTCGGCTTCCAAAGTGACGTGATGCGGTTGTAGCGGGGCCGCAAGGCCCTGAAAAATAGGGTTGCGGCGACACTGCGCCCGGCACATGAGATGCATTTCAATCGCGAACCGAGATTTCCTGAGGGGGTACTCTCTGAGTTGATTTTTTCTAAGGGAATTGCTAAGCTGAAAAATCTTGGAAGGGATAGGGGAAACGGGCCTTCCGGGATAGAGAAGACACAACCCAATTCTGTCGTTATGCCGGAATTAACTGTCAACCGCCCAGATAGCAGAGGACATATGCCTACAGGCCGTGAGAGGATCAAGATCGACCTCCTGATTCATGATCTCAAGGTGCCGCTTGCGGTCATTGAAGCAGGGCTCGTCTCATTATTGAACAAGCAGGACAAGTACGGGCCTGTTACAGAGCAACAGGCCAAGGTGTTTACCCGCGTCTTGAGGAACACAAAGGTTTTGAAGACGCTGGTCAACGACGCCCTGGAGCTGGGAAGATCCGAAAAGGGGGTCGTTAATATGTCACGATTCAGGCTGTCGAGCCTGATCGAGGAGGCCCTTGAGGAGATCTTTGACCTGACCGATGCCAGTGCCTCGGAGGAGTTCAAGCGCTGCACCAAGCTGTCGCGGTTCAGAGAGATTCTGGATACAAGGGGCGTGGTGTTGTGTGTAGGGGAGGATCTGTGGGGCGAGGAGATCTGTCAGGACCACGCAAAGGTCAATCAGATCTTGAGGAACCTCCTGAGCAATGCGTTGAAATATCGTAAAAAGGTGGTGGAGTTGAAGTTTGATAGGACGGATACATCTCTCAATTTTTCTGTAAAGGATGACGGTGAGGGAATTCCTGCGGCCTATCACGAAAAGATTTTTGAGTGTTATTTCCAGATGGAGCCCGATTCAAAGGGGTCGTGCAGCGTCAGGGGACACGGATTGGGTCTGGCCGGCGTGATGGTTCTGGTGGAAGATCTGGGGGGCAAGTTGTTTCTCGACAGCGATGAGGGTCAGGGAACGAGATTTCTGGTGAAGCTTCCCCTGAAATAAAACGACTGAAAATGCCCCCTACTGACCGGTTCGCGTAACCCCTCAACGTTCGGAGATCGCCTGCTTGGTGAAAGCGGGTTTCAGGGATGCCGGTTACAGGCAGAGACATCCCCCGACACGTGGAGGCGCCCTCTTCGACCCGGCCAACTGCTATTCGGATCAGAGCGTATCCTTAAATTTGTGGCTGAACGGGAACCCGGAAATTGAAAAGGGGTCAAATAGAAAAATTGCTTTTATTATTTTATTAATTTAAACTTTAATCCACCCATTCGGAATTCGGAATTCCTCACTTCCCAATTCTGCCTGAACGGGGTCTTCGTTCAGGTTATTTACAGCATTTTTTCAATTTCGTCGCGACGAGCGCGATATTTCCGATCAAAGATCTGCCAGAATTCCCGGTCTTTCTGTTTCCAGCCCTCTCCAAATTTTCTGTCAAAGTAGGGTTCGAGCCTTTCGAACCATTTGGCGCGCTTTTCCGTGTCGCCTTTTTCGCGAACTTCCAGTATGTCGCGGATGTAGAGGGGAATATCGGAGATCTTGTCTTTGGGCAGATAGGACTGGGCGCCCCCTTTGATGGATCTTACCAGATTATCAGGGCTGACAGCGTGCGCGGTGAGCATCAGGGCGGGGATATCTCTTTCGTTGGCCAGTTCCAGGAGGTCGTACCCCCTGACACCCATTATATCGAAGATTGCCAGGTCGTATTGATTTTTGTTTAGAAATTTCTGGGCTGTTTCAAAATCGGGGGCTGTATCAATGAGACACATATCAAGAATTTCCGACAAGGTTTCCAGTATATCAGGCTCATCGTCAACAATCAGTATCCTTTTCCCTTTAAGAAGATCCTCCATGTTTAGCCCTCCTTAGTTGTTGACCTCAAAATCTTGAACCGGATATTAACCCCGCAATCCATCATCCGTCAATACTTTTATAGCCGTGTCCCCGTTCATGGCCCGCATATCCAAATTCCATTGACATCCGAGCAGACATTCTTTAACGTTACAGCATTAGGAACTTTTTAGCCTCCTGATAGAAGGCGCTGCAACACGACCGGCCTTTTTCACATGTCTGATGTGTTGCAAAATGTTTATAAATTCGGACCAGGGAGGTAATCTATGGATTTTGTTGAAAAGGCAAAGATTCGGTTGGGACACTGGAAGACGCATAATGATCATCACCATGAAGAATACCAGCTTTTTGCCGAACAACTTGAAGACGCCGGGAAAACAAAGAGCGCAGCGCATATCCGGGAAATGATTGATCTGTCGTCCAGGATGAGCGACTGTTTAGGAAATGCGTTGAAAGAGATCGAGTAGTGAGCACCTAACTCGTTACAACTACAACTGAAAACTATCTCACGCAACGCCGCAGAGTCACAAAGAGATAAATGGGTTTCCTGTTTATTGTGACAGAAAACCCTGGAACAGCGTACTGAAGCTGATGATAGCAATGGGCAAGCGGTGAAGAGCCCAAATTTCAAATATCTTTGGTTAGAGATCGGAAGCGGGATGTCAGAGGTCAGAAGAGACGGCATCTGATATGACCGGCATCCAGTACCCAGTATTGAGGGAGGAGAAAGATGTGCGAGGCTCATGCGTATCTTCTGAAGGATAATGCCGAAAATAAGATCATAGAAAGTGTTGACCTGGTGGAGTTTGAAGGCGACGAAGTAAGACTGGTCAACATTTTCGGCGAACAGAAGATCCTTAAGGCACGGCTTAACCGGTATAACAGTCGAGAAGGAAAGATTGTTTTCGAATCGGTTTAGGTTTGGTGGGGAACCTCAATGACAGGTTCCACACCTATCCTTTTTTGGGATGCGCCCGAAATCTAATGGTGAAATTTTATGGTTGGAGATCTCCAGAAAAAGCATTCGGTGATCCAGGGGCTGGCAGAGCAGGCAGCGGATATATTAATCAGGTCGCGGGCGGCCCTGGCGTTGACCGGCGCCGGGATTTCCGTGGAGTCCGGTATCCCTGATTTTCGCAGCGCGGGCGGGCTGTGGTCGCGGTACGACCCGGCCGAATATGCCGATATCCATGCATTTAGGGCCAACCCCGAGAAGGTATGGAAAATGCTTACGGAAATGGATGCGATCGTTGGAGCGGCAAGGCCCAACAGGGCCCATCTGGCCTTGGGAGAGCTTGAGGCGATGGGCCTGCTCGATTGCGTCATCACGCAGAACATCGACAATCTGCATCAGGCCGGGGGATCGAAAAACGTCATTGAATACCACGGCAATTCGAGCACCCTCTCCTGCCTCTGGTGTGGAAAGAGATATGCGGCTGACGAAAAGAGGGGCGAAAACCCTCCCAGATGCACGTGCCAAAAGGTGTTGAAACCGGATGTCGTCTTTTTCGGCGAAGCCATTCCCGAAGCGGCCATGCGCCGATCCTTTGAACTCGCGTCATCGGCCCAGGTCCTGTTCATTATAGGGACATCGGCGGTCGTTTCGCCCGTCAACACCATCCCATCCATTGCCAAGCGAAACGGGGCGAAGATTGTTGAGGTCAACAAGGAACGGACCCACTTGACCGATACCCTGACCGATATTTTTCTTCAGGGAAATGCCGGAGAGATTATGCCTCACGTCGTGGCGGCGGCAAGGAAGAAGAGAGAAGGGGTTACCTCGAGTTGATATAGTCGTCCAGTTTGATGACTTTTTCGCTTTTTGTCATGGTTCCCGTCATGCCTGTCCAGGATGCCCGTGCCTTTGCCTTTCGGATTTCGCTGACCATGGTCTGAAGCTCAGGATTGCCGTCAATCAGTTCCTGGATCTGGCGGTTAAGCTTTTTCCACTCGGTTTCCATCTCCTGTGTATCCAGTTCAAATCCTCCAAAGAAGGACAGCAGATTCCCCAGGTGGGCCAACAGGCCGAAATGAACGGCCCCCTCGAGATAATAGGGGCAGTGGCACCAGAGGCTCAAGCTCTGAAACCCCCGTTTCTGGGCCTCCACGTGTATGGTCGAATGAATGGCGCTCTGGCCCTGGTAGTTGATCGGGATGACCTGTTTCTGTCGAATATGGGCAAAGAGGGTCTCATCTGATGCAATTCCCGAGACAATCCTGTCGGAATGAAGCACATTGTCATACATGCTTCCTATGGTGAAGATGGATTCGACACATAGATCTTGGCAGAGAGAGAACAAAATATCCATGAAGTAGCCCCACCGAAGGTGAGGCTCTTCAGATTTTAATAGAACGATATCCCTCCCGCACGACCGGGCTTCTGCAACGTAGAAGCCTCCCCCGGGCGGGGAGATCTCTTTCAAAATCCCCTCCTTGATGTCCACGAAAGGCCGGCTCTTGTCGTACCGATAAAAGAGGTCGGGATTCACCGTGGCAAAACATTTGGCGTCAAGTTTCCGTATCAGAAAGGAAGCCATCCCTTCTGAAACGTTCAAGGCGTTTCCCCAGCCCTCAAATCCCGCTATGAACAGCGGGTTCTTCAGCTTGGGCATCTCTTTTATCTCGATTCCTTGTCCACGCATAATTCAAGTTTGGCATTCGTCCGGGGGATTGTCAAGAGAATCAAGGGATTCCAATCCCGGGAGGAGGATTCATGATTCTAACAGTTTGTATCCATTGGTTTTTCAGGGTAGCATCATTTTTATTGACAACGGTGCAAAAAAGTATAAAGTTACAAAATTTAAGGATACGAGGCAGATCTGCTGTTGATCCGCCCTGAGTCAAAGGAACGGAGACATCGGGTTAGACCCGGGGAATGACAAGTGGCCATTCGGATACATCATGAGGCGTTAGAAAAGGCGTGCAAGGAGATTATCGAAACCATCCTGATCTGCCTGCCCAACGCCTTTAAGGGCACGGTTTACCGGATCGGAGACCCCCCTGAGATGATCGCAAAGCGGATTACTTCCGGGATCGTCGATGAGGAGAGGCGAAGCATATCGTGGGGTCTGCCAGAGAACTCGGACTATAACCCGCCGGGAAAACCGTTCAGCGAATACAGGGATGAACCGGGCCGGGCGTTGGAGGCCATGGGATGGTGCGTGGAAAGGCAGGAGAGCTGGACGGCAGAGGACCCCAAGAACGACGCCCGCAGCGTTCGGCTCCAGGTGGAGGGCATTTGGGCCGATTTTCACCATATGGAACCGGTCCTGATCCGGAAAAAGGATCTCCATTTTGGAAACGGACACGAGGACAGCTATTGTAAAAACTACAAGGGAGAATTCCTCTGGGAACATAGCGAGTATGTTGTCGCCGCGGTGATAAAGATCCATTTCCGTCCCTATACCATCAAGATAGGGAGCCCTGAGACAAGAGTCATCAAACGGCTCTCCCGGGCATTGGGCACTGAGCTTCTGTCATATCAGTTAAGGGAGCAGTCCCTTGAGGCCATGCATCATCTCGCGGAGGACAGACTCAGTTCCTGCAATATCCTTGCGGATTCTCTCAGAAACGTCATCACGAAGTACGGGTTGATTTTTTCGCTTATCAAGCTGGAACTCGGTTTTCTGAGGGAGCAGTGGGAAAGGGTCGTGTTGGAGAAATCCGACAAGAGGGAGATGCGACGTGATGCGATTCATGGCCTTAACGAGGCGGTAAAAAGCATTTCCGGTTCTCACAATGCAATACAGACGGACCTGACCAATATGCAGAATCGGTTTCTGGATATCCATTTGCCTCCCGAACAGGGAGAAAAATGGGTGCGTATGCAGATCGAGGACCGATGGAACCTTCTGATCCGTGAAGGCATTTTTGACGAGAAGACCGTGGAATCGATCCGGGAGGGGATCGACCATCTGAAGAAGTCTCTCTATCTGGGTAAGGCCCCGGATGTTCTCGGGGCCTACAACAGCATTCCGGAGCATGTAAAAGCCGAATGGGTCGATTTGCTTTATGCGAACGCAGACGCGGTGGATCTGGATCTCGTGGAGCGATTGGTGCATGTCCTCGATAGCGGCTATTTTGAACTCCCTTTTAAGGATAAGTCCATAAAGAGCCTGATTCGTCTCAAGGCCGTTGCCGAGATCATCGGGCAGATGGAAGAGAAGACCAATGCCGTACTCAGGCAAGTGCTGAACGGCCACCATGAAGACGAGATTCCCAGTGTGTCCGTCAGGAGAGGTCTTTGAGTCTCGTCCGAGACCTCTTGGTTTCCGTTTGTGTGGGTCAGATAACGAATAAGCAATTGCGCGCCTGTAGCTCAGTTGGATAGAGCAGCGGACTTCTAATCCGCAGGCCAGAGGTTCGAATCCTCTCAGGCGCGCCATTAATATCAAGAGCTCAACCCTCTTTCCCAAAAGCACCCTGATCCGGCTTGTCGGATGCTTTCCAGTTGATCGGGTTCATCAGATAAACATTTGAATGCCGCTGTTCCCAGACCCCCGATTCGGATTCCGATCAAGGTACGCCGGACCTCCGCTATCCTCCATGTCTGCGTTTGCAACCTCGACGACACGCCGGTTGGGGGAAAATCGAAGGCGACAAGCTCGACATGGAGAACGGCTTCAACAAAATCATCGGGATGATGCAGATCCTTGGGCGCGGCACCAGATCCTACGACGGGAGGGACTGCGTTGCCCTCTACGACCTTGTGAAGGCGCACTCCCATTTGAGCGACCCGGAGCGGGACGGAGGAGGCGCCATGCGACTCGCCGAAGGCTGCTGTTGCAGGACCCCCGTGGACAAAGGGAGACACACAGGATGAAGAAGACGGTTGCGCTATTCACGGTTATGGTAATGTGCGGGATGGCGGTTTTGACCTGCCGCGCCCAGGAGTCCAGGGCGCCCCTGATGATGGCCACCACCACCAGCACCGACAACACCGGCCTGCTGGATTACCTTGCCCCCTTGTTCAAGAAGGATACCGGCATCGAGCTTCGCTGGACCGCTGTGGGCACGGGAAAGGCCTTGCTCCTGGGTCAGAACTGCGACGTGGATGTCTTGCTGGTGCATGCGCCGGCAGCGGAAAAGGAGTTCATCGCCGCCGGGTACGGCATCAGCCGCACCGAGGTGATGTATAACGATTTTATTCTCATCGGCCCGGATGCAGACCCGGCCGGAGTGAAGGGAAAGGGCGTGGCCGAAGCGCTTGCCGCCATTATGGACAGGCAGACAGTGTTTGCCAGTCGGGGGGATGATTCGGGAACCCACAAGATGGAACTCTCCCAGTGGAAAAGGGCGGGCCTGGCAATGCCCGAAGGGGAGGGCTGGTATCTGGAGGTCGGCCAGGGCATGCTGACGACCATCAACGTGGCAGCGGAACGGGGCGGTTATACCCTTACAGACAGGGGCACTTACATCAAGTACAGCGCCGATCACAAGGAGAACCCCCCGTTGAAAATCATGGTGGAGGGGGATGTCGGTCTTAAGAACCCGTATAGCGTAGTGCTTCTGAACCCGGAGCGGTGCCCGAAGATCAACATCAGCGGGGCCGCGGCGTTTGCCCGATGGCTGGCGGACAAGAAAGGGCAGGGATATGTCAAGGGGTTTAAACTGATGGGGAGGCCGCTCTTTTTCCCGAATGCAAAATAGACAATCATCACCCGAAGGCGTGCCCCGCTTCCGGAAATTTTTTGCGGGTTGACAGATCATGGAGTTTATCGTTTCCGGCTTTTTAAAGGCCCTTGTCCTGCTCACCTCCGGCGATTCGGAAACCTACTCGGCGATTTTTGCCACACTGCGGGTGACCACGGCCTCCATGGCGGCGAGCCTTCTTCTCGGCATTCCGCTGGGCTTTCTGCTGGGACACCACGATTTTCCCGGCAAAAGGCAGGTCCGCATTGTCGTGGACACCCTCCTTTCCCTACCCACGGTCTTTGTGGGACTGATGGTCTATGCGTTCATTTCCTCCCGGGGTCCTTTTGGCGGAATGGGTCTGCTCTTCACACTTCCGGGAATCGCCATCGGCCAGGCCATCCTGGCCCTTCCCATCGTCATATCCCTTGTGGCCACGGCCACCCAGACCACTGACAGCAATCTGCGCACCACACTGATCTCCCTGGGCGCCGCTCGAAGGGACCTGCTCTTGACGAGTCTCTGGGAAACCCGCCATGGCATAATTACGGCAGTGCTCGTGGCATACGGCAGGGTCATGACCGAGGTGGGGATCTCCATGATGGTGGGCGGCAACATCAAGTGGCATACCCGCACCATCACAACGGCCATCGCCCTTGAAACCAACAAGGGACTTTTCGCCATGGGCATCGCCCTCGGGCTGGTGCTGCTGCTGATCGCCTTTTCCGTGACCCTTGGCGTCACGTTCCTGAGGCGGCGGTCGTGACCGGCCCGCCATCGCCCGGCGGACGGGACACGCCCCCCACCGTTTGTGTACAACCTTTGAGGGGCCCTGACATGTCATCGGTCATCTACCGGGTTTCCGACCTTGTTTACGCCTACGGCAACGGGCCGCGCGTGCTGGATGTGCCGGGCCTGGAGATCGAACGGGAAACGATCACCGGCCTGATCGGTCCCAACGGCAGCGGGAAAACCACCTTCCTGAAACTGCTGGCCTTTGTGCAAAAACCCGTGCAGGGCGAAGTCCGTTTCAAGGACCGGCCTGCAGTGCCCTTTGCGGAACATGCGCGGTTCGGCGTCACCTTTCTTCCCCAGACCCCCTACCTCCTTAAACGAAGCGTGTATAAGAATATCGCCTATGGTCTGAAGGTCAGGGGCGTAACCAACGATCTGGACCGGCGGGTCGAAGGCGCCCTGGCCCTGGTGGGTTTATCTGCGGAGCTGTTTCGGAGCCGCCATCCCGAGGCGCTTTCCGGAGGCCAGGCCCAGCGGGTGGCCCTGGCGGCCCGGCTGGCCCTTGAGCCCGAAGTGTTGCTGCTCGACGAGCCCACCGCCAATGTGGATGCGGAGAGCGCTCACCTCATCAAGGAGGCCGTTCTTGCGGCAAGACAGGAGCGGGGCACCACCGTGCTGGTGGCGAGCCATGACCTGCAGTGGATGTACGAGGTTGCCGACCGGTTGCTTCAGATGTATAAGGGCGGAATTTGGGAGGCCGGCAACACGAATGTGGTGCTCGGCCCCTGGCGCCCCGGGAGTGACGGGCGATGGGAAAAGCACCTCTCCGACGGTGGGCGGATCCGTGTTCCGAGGCCCCCGTTTCCCGATGCGTCAGCGGTCATCGAATTCAGCCTGTCCCGGCCCGAAAACGGCGAAGCCGGAGCGAACATCCTCCTCGGCACGGTGTCGCGCCTGATACTGGAGCAGAAGCGTGAAGCCGTTGCAGTGACCCTGGCGGCGGGCCATTTGACCCTGACCGTGCGGGTGTCTTGCCGGGAGGTGGAGAGCCGCGGCCTTCTGCCGGGGCGGCAGGTCCTCCTCTGTTATGACCCTGATGCGGTCGTCTTTATGTGACGTCTCCCCTTTTAAGGGCGCGAATGGAGGCATCGGTGGTGTTGCGGGCAGGGTCTTGCAAAATCCGTTCGTAACTGATAGGGTCGGCATCAAGAATAAGGATGATGCCTTCCTGTTCCACTGCGGGGGGCGATGCCGGTGACCATGATTGAATAAGGTCTTAGAAACAAGACGATTCAGAGCCGGAACACCCAGACCGTTTTCTTGAAGGCTGTCTTGACAAGTCGAACGGACCGCTGAACGTGAAGTTGCCGCCGGGTTGCGAGACCGGTTAACCAAGGATGTTTTTGTCGGGAGGTGCAATATGGAAGCTGTTGAGGTCAAGTTCGGTGAGTGGATCGAAAAGGGATTCAGGCTGTATAAGGAAAATTTTGCCATACTGGTGCTGGCCTCCCTGATTGCCGTTGTTCTCAGCGCGGTAACGGTCGGCGTCCTTGCCGGTCCCATGGCGGCTGGCGTTCTCCTCATTATCTTCAGACTTATGGACAATAAGGAGCCCAGACCGGAGGTGGGGACCCTGTTCAGGGGGTTTGACTATTTCCTGAATTCGTTCCTTTTTATGATCGTATGGGGGATCGCACTTTTTGTCGTGTCCGTGATCGTGGGGCTGGTCCCCTGTATCGGGCAACTCGCCTCCCTGTTTGTGGTCTTTGTGGCCCATGCCCTCCTCATGTTCGGCATGTTTCTCATCGTTGACAGGCGGGCGGAATTCTGGCCCGCTTCTATTGAGAGTTTCAACAAGGTCAAGCCCAATTTCTGGCCCTTTTTGGGCTTCGCGATCGTTTCAAATCTCATCGGCGGTATCGGCGCCATCGCCTGCGGCATCGGCGTGGTTTTCACCCTCCCGATCCAGGCCTGCATCTTGACGGTGGCCTACCGGGATGTGTTTGGAGGGGATGCGTCCGGTACGCGGGTGGAAGATCCGAATGAGGGCGACGTCAACCCTGTTGAGCCGGTCCAGCCTGTGTAGGGTCTCTCACATGGATGTGACGGGGGTGCATCAGGCCGAGGCGGCAGGTGAGGGAAGCGGGAAGGCGAGGGCGGATAGGGCCTTGCTTGTGTCATGGGCCCGGCCTGATTCCTACTGGGATGTGGTGGCCGCCCATCTCCCTGTCGCACTCATCACCGGCATTGCATTGATGCTGCCCCTCGCGGTGGCGCCCGACGATCTTCCCCTTATAAAATGCACGTTTTTGAGCCTCACCGGATATCCCTGTCCCTTCTGCGGCCTGACCCGGTCGTTCTGGGCGATTGCCCATGGAAACTGGGCCTTCGCGGTTTACCATGCACCGTTGGCCTGCCTGATATATGTGGCGACCGCCCTCCTGTTTGCCTGGCATCTGACGGCCCTCATGACAGGCCTCAGGGTCAGGAGCAGCCTCTTCCGTCTGCTGAAATCTCCCCCTGTTGTATTGCTGATGGCGGCGACGGTCATTGCGAACTGGGCGTACAGGCTCGTTTCGGGCCTTAAATAGTCACCGGAGGGATGCCTGATCGCGGTCGCATGGGTGGTGCTCAGCCCCCGGCCAGCATGACCGTCAGATGAATCTCATCGCCGTTCGAGACTTTCTTCGCCAGTTCATTGGGATAGGCGCTTTTGGCGTTAATGTAGATCTCAATATTGCGGCGCAGTTTCCCCCTAGCATCGAAAAGTGCCTCCCTCATGGCGGGGAATTGCCGGATCAGCTGGTTGAGGCAGGTTTCCACGGTGGTTCCCTCCACCTCCACGACCTCCCGATTATCGGTATGCCTGCGATGGGTTTTGTGAATGTATACTTTGACAGCCAAATCATACTCCTCTTGGAAGCGTTCACGGGTTCAAGGCTTGAGAGGGTTGAGGTTCAATGTATCCCCCCTCAGCAATCATGGAAAACAGTGTTCATGGCGCAGCCCCGGTTCCGTCTGATATGACATTGCGAAATATAAAGAAGATGCTCATTGTCGCAGGCTATTTCAAGGGTGAGACCTATGGGTTGCTGGGTCCTCAGATGGCCGCGACCATCATCCAGGAAAACGCCGCCTGTGAATGCATTGTGGCAGGCGTGGCACGGGAAGATAACCCGGAAGCCTTCAAAAAGTTCCTGGCAGGGTATTTCGGGGCGGAAAGACCGGTTGTCGGATTTTCTTCCCTGGCCGGCAGGCCCGACCTCTTGGGTCTCGCCCGGGAACTCAGAGACGCGGGGGCCTTTACCCTCTTGGCTGGGCCCCAGGCCGATGTAGATTATCGGGGAGAAGCCCGGCAGGATGCCTGGCCCCATCGCTTCAAAGGGGTTTCGGATTGCTTTTCCCTTGCCATGCACGGACCGGCCGAGCAGGCATTGGACCTTCTGAAGGACCTGAGCGGGGGGCGACAGGCCGGGATCCCAGGCCTCCTTTTTAAGGGAGAGGGATCAGACGTGATCCACCACCCCAGAAAACCATGGGATGAGCGGTTCCTGAACAGGGTCGACTGGGCCAATATCTACCGCGTTGAGGGGGGCGGGCTTGTTCCGCACAGGATACATACCGGCCAGGTGCTCCAGCAGATCGGATGCCCCCATGCGGCCGGGGAGAAATGGGTGGAGATCGACTGCCCGCAAACCCTGGCCCGGCGGAACGGTCGACCGGTCGGGGTCCCTTTGAGAGGGTGCAGTTTCTGCGATGTAGCCGTGGATAAGGGATTTTACGGGGCGCTGGGGATGGAGACGGTCCTTGAGCAGATCCGATGTCTGCCCGAGGGAGCCGATGGAAGAAAGATCCCCTTTGAGCTGATTAACGAGAACGCACTTGCAGGTCTCCCGCGGCTGTTAAGGCATGCGAGGGCCGGAGGGATCGGACTCTCGCAGATCAATCTCACACTGAGGGCCGACTGGTTCCTGAAGGAAGAGGGGAGGCTGCGGGAGGCCCTGGGCCTGGCCAGGGCCATGGGAACGCGTATCCTCCTCGCCTCGGTCGGCTTTGAATCCTTTGACGATGCCATATTGCGCAACCTCAACAAGGGACTCCGTGCGGAAACGAACCTCCATGCCATTGGCCTGATGCGCCGACTCAAGGCGGAATTCCCGGATGAATGGGGATACGCCAGATGGGAGGGGGCCAACCACGGGTTCATCCATCCCACCCCGTGGGACACGGACGAGACATGGGCGAATATCCAGTCCGTCATTGAACGGCACGGTCTGGCCTCAGACATCCTTCCAGATCACAGCATTCCCCTCATTATCCATCATGCCTCAGGCCTGGGAGGCTGGATCCGTGAGATTGAAATGAGGGAGGGGATCCGATACGGCCGGCTCGGCTCGATCATTGAGTGGTGGGAAGAGGCAGATCGTGCGTTTGCATCGGGCGCTTAACTGAGAATAACGCAATTCATGACGCAGACTTTTGTCTTGCAGGAAGAGAGACCGTAAATACCACATCGTTGCGCTCCTGAGAATATGATAGAAAACCGCCCATCTGCCTGAGCGATCTGCTGGAAAGCGGAAGGACGGTTCCTTGATGTCCTTCACTAAAAGGCATCAAGGCCCTGTCCACTTCCTTTTCCTCGGTCTTGGGACTATGGTATCTGAGCTCGACGTTGACGTTTCCTCTCATTTCAAAAGCCCGTATAAAGAGGGTCTCACCTGCATCCATCTCCTTTGCCGCGTTCAAAATCAGTCCGGTGAATATCTGGGCCAGGATGTCCATATCTGCATGAACAGGAGAGAGGGATGGGCCTAACTCGAGACGGGTTTTTATGCCGCCATTTTCCATATCAGTTGCAAGTAGGCCGAGGCATGACCTCAGGATCTCCCCGATTGAGCAATCCTTGAACGTGAACTCGATCGGCCTCAGGTATTCCAGTATTCGCTGAAGCATCTTTTCAAGGCGCTTCGATTCTCGCAGAATGATATCGCCTTCTTCCAAATCAGGGTGCTTCTTTTTAAGTCTCCTGGCAAATCCCCCTATGGAGACCAATGGATTGCGGATTTGATGGGCGACCTCCTCTGAAATAGCGCCAAGAATCTTCAGGTTTTCATCTTGCAGCCGCGCCCTTTCAAGAAAGACGCGATCCGAGATGTCGACGATCAGCCCCGGTAGTCCTTGAAATTCGGCCTGGTAAGGGATGGATTTCAACATGGCGTGAATGATGTGGCCGTCCTTATGCTTAAGGCGACACTCGGTGGAGAACCTTGACCCCCTTGACCTGGATGTCGTGGCGAGCAGGCCTGTTACGCGGGCTCGATCTTCCCTGTGGAGTGTATTTACGATCCAATTGGGATCGGCCACGGCCTCTTCCGGCGAGTAGCCCAATATGGATTCTGAGGCACTGTTGATAAAATCCAGGCACAGGTTGTCCTGAATAACAAAAATGATGGAAGGGATGCTCTGAACCAGGCTGAAATACCTTAGCTCTGAACACTCAAGACGTTCTGCCAGGGCCTGCCGTTCCTGAAAGCGTCTCAGACAGAGAGAAAGCTCATTGATCCCAAAGGGTTTGGGCAGGTAGTCATAAGCACCTATCTTTAGGGCCTCCACGGCGTTGTCGAAGGTCCCATACCCGGTCATAAAGACAATTTCGATGTGCGGGTCGATCTCCTTCATTTTGGACGCCAATTCCAACCCGCTCATGCCTGGAAGATTGATGTCCACGAACGCGAGGCAGAAACGACCCTTTTCAAAGGAAGCCAAGACCTCTTCAGCGTGGGTGCAGACCCGTGGCTGATATCCCTTGAGGCCCAGAAAACCAGCCACAGCCTCACTTCCTGAAGGTTCATCATCAACAACCAAAACCTCTTGTCGGATATCAGACATGGTCACCTCAACTCAATAGCTCTGAGGAGCACGGAGGAATCTATCCGATTAGATCGTCATCGTTTAAGTTCACGAAAGATGTTAGCAAAATATATCGAGAACTGCAATGGATCCATCTGAAAAATATGGCACAGTTCGGATTTCAGTCGCGGCTGTACGACAATTCCACTTTTCTGAGACCTGAAAGCTGAAACCAGCATTGGGTTGCGGGTGGTACCCCACGATATATCTCTTTAGGCGCCTTTAACTTGCATAAGATCTAAGCCAGACCCGATTGATAAGACTCAAAGAGCGAGGCCATCTGGGCCTTGAAATCGGACGGCATGGAGGAAAACTTTTCCTGAGGGAGTTCAACATACTCGCCGTTGCCCCGGACCAGGAGCCTTCCCTGATCATCCCTGATTTCCCCCTTCGCACGAATTCTGGGGGGGGCCGAGTCGTCCACCAGGAGGCCGGTCACGGTCAGGGGGATGCCGATGGAAACATTCTGGATGTATTTGATGTCCATTTTCCGGGTCACGAGAAAGGTCCTTTTTGAGACCATGATGGCCCAAGACATGACCTCGTCGAGGAGCGTCGAGATGATGCCGCCGTGCGCAATACCCTCCCATCCTTCATGGAACTTCCCTAATGTCACGTCCGAGCATAAGGCCTCCCCGATCCGGTAGAATTGCAGGTTGAGCCCGATCGGGTTGTCGGTGCCGCAGGCAAAACAGGAGTGGCCCTGGGGCTTTTTGATATCGACTCGCTTACCTTCATCTGCCATATTCTCTTCCTTTCGTCGTCATCATTCACGGGTTCAAGGGTAAAAGGGCCGCTCGCGAAACATCGCCGCCGTCAGGCCGCCTCTGTTTTCGGCGGCCTTGCCAGGATGGAGAGGGGGGTGGCGATCAAAAGAAGGAGGGCCATCATCAGCCATGCCGGGCGATAGGTCCCATATATGTCGAAACAATACCCCGCCAGGAGGGGGCTTGCCATGGTCCCGATGATGAGGATGGCCATCATGATCCCCTGAATGGCGCCGAAGGCCTTGCTGCCGAAGAATTCAGCCTGCATGGTAAGCCTGAGGGTAATGACCCCGCCGTACCCGGGACCGAACAGCCCCACAAAAAGGGCCGCCATGCCCAGACCCTGAACACAGGTCAGGGCCAGCAGGCCCAGGGCCTGGAGAAGGAGTGCCAGGGCCATGAGATATCGGGTGTCCACCCGGTTGGTGAGCCACCCCAGGACAAACCTTCCCATGGCGCTCACCAGGATGAGGAGAGAGGCCGTAAGTCCGGCTGTTTCCCGGCTGAAGTGGATGCTGACCAGGTAGGGCATTATATGAACGACCACCGCATGAAGCGCGGCCGCAGAGAGGGTCACCAGTATGGCCAGCATCCAGAAGGCCCTGGTCCTGAGGGCCGCCCGGGCGGTGAATTCCTGTCCCTTTGGGGCCTCAGGGGACAGGGTTACGGTGGACAAGCCATGTTTCAGAGGCAGGGCCTCATCACCGTCGGGCAGAAGCCCGTAGGGCTCCGGGCGGGTTCGTACAACCAGTGCCGACGGGATTCCGATTGCCCACATGCCGATCCCCAGGATCACCAGGGTCTGCCGCCACCCGTAGAGTCCGATGAGCCAGTTCACCAGATAGATGATCAGCCCCGCGATGCCCATGGTCGCGGACAGGGTGCCCAGGGCAATGCCGCGTTTCTTGACGAACCAGTTGGCTACCGCGGTCCAGCCGGGGACAGGGAAGAGGAGACTCGATCCCACGGAGAGGAATATGAAAATGAGGTAAAAAGACCCGAGGGTCTGAATCCGGGCCAGGAGGATGAACCCGAGCCCTCCCAGGATGCTTCCCAGCACGAGAAGACGCCTGGCGCCGTACCTGTCCGTTGCAAAACCCACGAGGGGGGAGGCGATGCCGCCCTCTATGCTCCTGAGGGAGGCCGCAAAGGAGGTGGCTGCATAACTCCAGCCCAACTCATCGACAATCGGATTGAAAAAGGCCGTAAAGCCGTAATAGAAGGTCCCTGCCCCCCATATATGGATCAGGCTTGTGGCCAGAACGATCCACCAGCCGTAAAAAATTCCTGTCATCTATGTCCGTCCTGCCTGTCACCATGTCATTTCTCTCAACAAAGGCACTACATTGGCCGTTATCGCCCTGTCTGTCAAGCAGTTTGATGCACCATGGCCGTGAGGGCGCCCTCACCCGGCCAACTGAATATGTCCGCCCCCTGGGCCTGTCGAAGATCCTCGTGGCACTGTCCGTGCCGGCCCGGGACACAGCCGGCCTCTCTCCCCGTGATCAGATACGAAAGCAGTCCGTTCATGTTGCGGTCAGACCCAATCTGTGGTAAATTTCGTTACACAACCGGCATATGTCTGAGCGGTATATTTTAGAATGATAGGGGTTCGCGGCGTTTTTCGCCGGTTCAGTCACTTATTTCCATGTGTTCTGTCACAAAAAACAAGAAGATGATTGTGAGAGAGTGACGTCTTTAATCTGGAATATATGGAAGTATGGAATGATGGAATAATGGGTTTAAGGAAAAAAACCTTTCCTGGGTGATCCAGGTTTCTTTCCCAACCTTCCATTATTCCAGTATTCCAACATTCCAGATGTCTGGCAACATCGAACCCCCTTGATAATAGGAAGTTACTCGAGAGCCACTTTGGCTGCGGTTATCCGCGTTGGTTGCATTGCGATCCAGAGTTGATCCCCATGTAAAAAGTCCTGTAAGTGGTCACAGGGGGGTGGCGAGGGAAGGGGGGGAAGAGGGATGCGGTTACATGTATTGCGATTCACGTTTTTAATGAAACCGGCTTCGATCGCATGTATCTTTTGCAGTCTTGGCTTGGGATGCACCATGAGGCCGGCGCTTTATCCCAACAAACACTTGACCGATGTGGGCAGGCAACAAGCCGATGCCGACATCCGAGACTGTATGGAGCTGGCGGAAGCATACGAGGTTAACGCAACGCAGGGGAAGGAAATCGCCAAGGGTACTGCGATCGGCGCAGGGGGCGGCGCCGTGGCCGGTGCGGTCGGCGGGGCCATCTCAGGCAATGTTGCGGGGGGGATCGCTACGGGTGCTGCCAGCGGGGCAGCCGTCGGTCTTTTGTTCGAGCTCTTCAGGGCCGCTGAACCCAGTGCCACTTATAAAAATTTTGTCAACAAATGTCTGCAGGAAAAGGGCTATGAGCTTGTCGGGTGGGAGTAGGCCTGGGCCGGGAAGTACGGCCTCGGATCACGATCTGGCGTTTACCTGATGCGGATCGCTTCGGGTAATGGCCGTCATTTCTTATTGAGCCATGGAATGAGCGTATCCATGGATACACCCGGCTGCCTCTTCGGAGGGAAAGAACCGGGCAAGGCGCCTGCCAGCAAAAAGGAGAGAAACCGCGATGGTTGAAGTCCGTATTCATGAAAGGGTCTTCGATCACTACCCATCCTTTCGCAGGGGGATCGTGATCGCAAAAGATATTGATAATCAAGGTCACTCTGAGGAGCTTGAATCCCTGCTGCAACAGGCGATCACCAAAGCGGCAGAAAATCCGATAGACCTGAAAGGGGACCCGCGCGCAGTGATATGGAGCGAGGCGCACCGGCTATTCAATTCGAACCCCAACAAGTTTCCGCCTGCCCACTGCGCCCTCCTCAAGCGGGTCCAGAAATCCGGGGCGCAGATTCCCTTCATCAACAAAGTCGTCGCTGTCATGAATTATAACTCGATCGTCAGCAAGATGCCTGTGGGTGGAGATGATGTGGACAGGGCGGGAGAATGCCTCGAGTTGCGGTATGCCGACGGGAGCGAGATCTTCACGCCCCTCGGGCAGCGGGATATCAGGGAACACCCCGAGCCTGGAGAGATCATCTATGTGGTGGCGGAATCGGGCGAGGTCATGTGCCGCCGATGGAATTGGCGAAACGGACACACCACGTTGATCAACGAAACAACAACCTGCATCGTTATGAATATTGACGCCCTCGGCGACGAGAGCGAGAAAGCGGCCATCGAGACGCGGGATCGCGTCGCCCGAATGCTGGAGCGGTTCTGCGGAGCGGAAACCATGGAATACCTGCTCGAACCATCCCACCCGTCCCGCAGTTTTGCGGTTGAGGGGTGAGGATTGAGCCGTTTTTGGGAGGATCCGGTTTTGCAGCGGAGACGGTTAATCAAGGGGTTGCGTCGGACGTGACCCTAATGACTGAAGGGGGATTCAACGAATGGGGAAAAAGGCAAGGGATTCTGTCCTGGATAATTACGAAAAACTCAAAGATGAAATGATTCGTGATACGGTGGACGAAATCTTCCGCACGTACCCGGACGACTATGTTTCGAAACTGGAGGAATTGGGCTTCGAGTACATTGAAGACGACGGTATGGATGCTGAAGAGATGGAAGAAAGAGATGCAAGGCCAAAAAATCGGCGTCAAAGGGATCTGGTGGCGTTTTTTGAGAACAAAAGGGGATTGTCGGAGGCGATTTTTGAGTCTTTTACTGAGGAAAAGGCCTCGGACGATCCCAACTATCCGCTGATCAGGAGGTATTTTAAAAGCGCAAATCAAAATCTGAAGGCCCTTATCCTGTACGGGCTCGACAACTATCCGGGCAGGCTCGATCTTCTTTCCGACTTGGCGTTTTTCAATGAATTTGAAAATGTCCTCAGCCTTCTTATCACCCATTACACTCACGCATGTATTCAGCAACAAAACCTCAACACGTTCTCAAAATTGGCCGAGGACTTCTATTATGCCACAAGTCCGGATGGTTACGAGGCCTACTACGCCTTGAGGGAATTGTTCGAGCCCGAATCGGACAAGCGGAAGATTATCGATTTTTTCATTGCCGAGGATGAGGAAGGATGCTCGATTCCGGAGCAGGGAGGTGGACGATGTATGTGAAACGATCGGGTTTTGTTTGGGCTCTCCTTTGCATCTGGATCGGGTGTCTTGGAATCGCGGCTTCCCCTTCAGGCGCCGAAGTTCCGAATTCCTCCGAGGACCTGGTGCCCGCGTTGCGGCAGGTCGCGGTCTTTCAAAGGCTTGATGAAGGCCAGTTGCGGAACGTCGCAGAGGCTGCCGAGATGGCGGAGCGGGAGGAGGGGGACCGGATCATTGAACAGGGAAAGCGGGCAGGCAAGATGGCCATTGCTCTCGACAGCGAGGTCCGGATCAGGATCGACGGCGAGACCATACGGGTCCTCCCGCCCAATTCATTGGTGGGAGAAATCGAGTTCCTTGAAGACGTTCATGCCTCTGCGGACGTGGTGCTCGTGGGCAAATCAAGGGTTATCTTGCTGGAACACAGGCGCTTTCAACAAGTAATGGATGCCGATCCGGGTTTGGGCTACAGGGTGATGGTCGAAATCGCCCGGATGGAGGCCAACCGGCTTCGAACGAACAACCAGAGGCAGGCCAAGTGATCTGGAAACCAGGGGGGCGGGGTGGTTTCGGAGAGCTGTATGGGCTGAATCTGACCGGAGTAAGGGAATGGCTCTTCTGTCCCGGCATGCTGTTTCAGTCTATGGGGAAATGGTGGGGAGACAGAGGCTCTCGGAACCGGCCCCACGAGGGGCTGGACCTGTTGCTGTACAGGGATCAGGAGGAGAGGGTCCTCCGTCTGGGTGAAGAAACCCCGATTCCGGTAATGTCCGACGGCGTGATTGTCGGCATTATCCAAGATTTTCTGGGTAAATCCGTCATTGTGGAACACCCTGTCCATGGCAGAGACGACGAACGGCATTATATCATCTACGGACATACCCGTCCCCAAAACGGTCTCTGCCCAGGCACGGCAGTGCGCCGGGGAGACGTGGTCGGCACCGTGGCCTCGCCGGGCCGGTGCGGGGCCTTCCCCATGGCGCCGCATCTCCATATATCGCTTGCGTGGGCGGCCACACCCGTTTCCCATGGCCATTTCGACTGGAATACCATCGGCGCTTCGGAACTGCTGACCCTGCTGGACCCGTTGAGTCGTATGGATTTTCACTATCGGCTATTGGGGAGCGAAGACCCGGTATGCCAGGGTCTGTGAACCCGGAAATACCGGGGATCCATCATACGTTCGACGTATCGAGAGGATAGGTTTAACCTCCCCCCTTGCCCGGACACGGCATTCATTCGCAATGTTTTAGGATGTCGAGAAAAGGGATGATTTCATGATATCGCATTTTAGTTTGTCGCCCAAGATGCCGATAAACTGAAAAGGGACCTTTCTTTCCCAGGCCGAACCATTTTGCGCCTCATTTAAAACGTATATGCACTCACGAGAGAAGACGCTTCTAATGATACGTAAGTCCCTGAGAAAACTTGGTGTATTGCCCGCATGCCTCGCTGTCACGGCTGTTTCCGTGTTATGCTCCGTACTCCTATATTTGATTATATCCCACATCCAGGACCGAGTCACTTATTTCGGCTTGATCAGAGCGATCATGATCCCCGGTATCATTGCCACGCCAATTGCCTTCTTCTTCCTGAAGTTTTTGAGGCGGCTTGATCTGGCAGAGGAGGCGCTGCGGGCGAGCGAGGAGAGATATCGGCGTGTCCTGGAAGCCGCACCCGATTCCATCACCATAACCCGTGTGAAGGATGGTCGATATCTGGAGGTAAACAACGCCTTCTGCGAACTGAGCGGCTATACTCGGGAGGAGGCCTTGGGCAAGACACCGGCCGAACTTAATTTGTTTGTCAACTCGACAGATCGGGAACGCTTTCTCCAGGTGTTGAAAGAGAGGGGGGAAGTGGCCGATTTTGACGTCCAGTATCGGATGCTGGACGGGACCATCCATGACACCATATTGTCGGCAAAGCTGCTGCAGTATAAAGAAGAGGAGTGTCTGATTACCATCGCCACGGTCATTACCGAAAGGAAGCGGGCCCAGGAGGCGCTGCGCGAAAGCGAGGAGCGGTACCGGCTCCTTGCCGAAAATGTCACGGACATTATCTGGATCAGGGACATGGATCTGAAAATCAAATACGTCAGCCCCTCGGTAAAAAGGATAACCGGCTTCAGCGTGGAGGAATCAATGGGAGGTGCTTTGCGTGGCTTTTTCACCCCTGCCTCCGTCGAACTTGTCAATCGGGCCCTTGCCGAAGAACTGGCCGCTGAAGAGAAGGGGGATAAAGACCCGTTCAGAACTCGGAATCTTGAGTTGGAGGGGCGTCGTAAAGACGGCGCTAAGATCTGGACCGAGGAGAAAGTCGGTTTTCTGAGGGATTCCAGGGGGAAGGCTATCGGTTTACTGGGCGTCACGCGCGATATCACCGAGCGGAAACAGTCTGAGATGGCGCTCCAGCAAAGCGAAGAGCGTTATCGATCCCTGGTGGAAAACACCCTGGATGGTTTTTTTATGTGTGAGATTCCTTCAGGACGATTTCTGTTTCTGAACCAAAGGAGCAGCGAACTCTTTGGCTACAGCCCGCAAGAGAGCCTGAGGCTGACCGTCTGGGACGTCGTGTCTCCTGAGGAGCGTTGGCATATCCGCAATCGCATTCAGGAACGGCTGGAGGGAGGGGATGTGGGCAGTGCGCGTCAGATTTATACGTTGCTTCGTAAGGATGGATCGACCTTTCGCGCAGAGATATCCACATCCCTGGTCACCTATCGGGAAAAACCATCCATACAGGGCGTTGTTCGTGATGTCTCCGAGCAGGAGCGGCTTCAGCAGCAGCTTGAGCGGGCCCAGAGAATGGAGGCCATCGGTACCCTTGCCGGCGGCATTGCTCATGATTTCAACAACCTGCTCATGGCCATACAGGGAAACGCCTCTCTCCTACTCTTCGACGGGGATATCCCCGACGCCCACCGGGAACGGATAGCAAAAATCGAACAATATGTTCATGACGGAGCCGATCTCACCAGACAGCTTCTGGGCTTTGCCAAGGGCGGCAAGTACGAGGTCAGGCCTTCAGACCTGAACGAAACCGTCAATAAGACATGCGAGATGTTCGGGCGTACCAAGAAAGAAATCAAGATCCACACGAGGTGCCAGGAAGATATCTGGGCAGTGGAAGTAGATCGGGGTCAGATCGAACAGGTTCTGCTGAATCTCTATGTGAACGCCTGGCAGGCCATGCCAGGGAGCGGAGATCTGTACTTGGAGACAAAAAATGTGAGGCTGGGTGAGGGGGAGGCCCGGCGTTTAAATGTCAATCCGGGCAAATATGTGAGGATTTCGGTTGCCGATACCGGGGTCGGCATGGACGAGGCCACCCAGAGGAGGATATTCGACCCGTTTTTCACCACAAAGGAGATGGGGAGGGGAACCGGATTAGGATTGGCATCGGCCTATGGGATCATCAAGAATCATGATGGAATCATCGATGTCTACAGCAAAGTGGGTCGAGGGACCACCTTTCATCTCTACCTGCCCGCTTCCCGAAACAAGATCATACCCGAAAGGGATGTCACCGAGGAGATTTCGCGTGGGTCGGAGACCATCCTTTTAGTTGACGACGAGGAGATAATTGTCGATGTTGCTGTGGATATATTGAAAAGTCTTGGCTACACGGTTTTGTCGGCAAGAGGGGGCAGGGAGGCCATTGAAATCTACAAGGATACATGGCATGGTATTGATCTGGTCATCCTGGACATGATTATGCCTGACATGAATGGTGGAGAGGTATATGACAGACTCAAGGAGATCAACCCGGACATCAAGGTCCTCCTTTCCAGCGGATACAGCATGGATAGCAAGGCCAAGGACGTCCTGGCCCGAGGCTGCGACGGTTTTATTCAGAAGCCGTTTGGTCTCAACGCCATATCGCGAAAGCTGACCGAGATTATCCACGGAAGCCATCAGGATTTCCCTGAATGAGGGCCGGGTATGGTTTTAAAGGCACTCAAGAAAATCCTCCAGCGACATCCTTATAAGCTCCTCTTTCAATTGATCGTCGCTTAACATATCGCCGTTGAGTTGATCCATGGTTTTGGGATGCATCATCTTCAAAAGCGATGCGTCACTCTTATCATGAAGCCATGCCGTCACCCATGTCACGGGGGCCTTGATTTCATCCAATTCCGTCCACAGGGCATCGGCCGCCTGTTTTGTATTCCCCGAAGCAAGATGCGGGGCCGCAAAAAAATGGTCCAGAATGACGGACAGGGGGGTATGTGCCTCTTTTTCGATTAGCCGTTGCAGTTTCTGCCGGTAGGCCATTTCATAAAGGCCCGGGGACATATTTCCTCTGATAAGCGCCTTGTCGACGGGGACCCCGTACTTGCGGCATAGGTCCCGGTCGGACCGAAGGGGTTCCGGGACCCATACGGCCCAATGGGCAGGGTCTTTCTCCTCGACATGGACGGGCATTGGAGGAGGCGCAATCGCGTCCTCCGGAATGGTCGCCGGAGATTTCGGCAATAGCGCGATCCGGTCCCCTGGCCTCAGGGGGACAAATGTGCCGTCAATTGTCTCATAACCCACTTCATGATGCCCGCAGGTCGGGCAGTTCCGCGAAGTGATGATGCCCATTACGATATCGTGATTATTCATGTCTCAGATTTCGCTTTCTTTCATAGGTGGTTCGATCGAATAACCGGATGCGGGGAGTGTGAAGTTATCTCCATATGAGGTACCCGACGAATCTCTGAAATTCGGACACCGCAACCCCCTTCCGGTCAACCAGCCTATCAACCCGCCACTTCAATTGTCAAGATATTGGGTTTCTCAAAATGCCCTTCTCTGTGGCAACGGCTTTCACAATGGAATACTCGCTCCTGCCGCTTGCCACTATTTACAGATGGGCCAAAAGAAGGTACTTTTGTCCTGAGGAGGGACCCCCATGAAGACGACACAGGTCTTTGATCCATGGCCGGAGAAGTATGATCACTGGTTCGAGACCCCCATCGGAAGGCTGATCAAGACGTACGAAACAGAATTGGTTCTTGACATGCTGAGATCTGCCAGGGGAGAGCGGATACTGGATGCCGGGTGCGGGACCGGGGTCTTTACCCAGGATTTGCTCGCAACAGGCGCACGGGTGGTTGGCCTTGAGCTGTCCCTTCCCATGCTCGCGCGGGCACGGGAAAAGCTTTCCGGGGATCCGTTCACGCCGGTCCAGGGGGATATGAACAGGCTGCCCTTTAAAGACCATACCTTTGACAAATCCATGTCCATCACCGCCGTCGAGTTTATCCAGGACGCCCGGACCGCGGTGGATGGACTTTTCCGGGTCACCCGGCCGGGGGGCATCATCGTGGTGGCGACCTTGAACAGCCTCAGCCCCTGGGCAGAACGGAGACAGCGCTCGGGAAAAGAAGGGCATTCCCTTTTTCAGGATGTGGTCTTCAGGTCCCCGGAGGATATGCGGCAGCTGTCTGCTGTGCCGTGCACATGCCGGACGGCCATCCATTTTCAAAAAGACGAAGCCCCCAAAAAGGCAAAGGAGATCGAACAGGAGGGCCGGTTACAGGGGCTCGAAACCGGGGCCTTTCTGGCGTGCTGCTGGCGGAAGCCAGCTCTCCCAGGGCATGCCTGGTGAAGAGGGCCTTTTTCAATACCTCTCCATGGCGTATCTTCCGGTTTACCCTAAACCATGGCGCTTTGTCTTGACTTACGCCCAATTTTCAATAAGATGTGCAATAATGAAAATGAGCTGTGGGCCATTAACCTGACGTCTTGTCGAAGATCGCGCTTCCCTTTGCGGGGCGCCTTCAATTTTCGGGGTTGGCCTTTGATCTCTAACCTTTGAGCTTTGAGCTTTCAGCTTATGAACTATCCCCTCAAATACCCCATATCCACCTCCTGACAGGAGCCTTTTTGGCCTTTCAGGAGGAACATTTTAACTGCGAATCCACAACCGCTTTGATTCCGTACCAGGTTTCGGTACAGATTGAGGGCTGTCTTTCCGGGTCTCACCTCTAAGACATTAAGGTGTGGCGATGGAAAGGGGCTGGTCCGGCAAAAGCAATTTTCACATGAAATTATCAAGCTTTCTGGTTAAACTTCCATTCGCGGAGTTATACACTTAGAATTTCCAAGGATCAGTAGAAAGATCAGCCACCGGTTTTTTGGCCCTTGGGAGATATACAGAAACTGCATAATCATCTGTTGGTTTGAAACGAAAACGAAAGGAGAACCCCAATGGCAAACATCCCGAAGAAAGTAGCCGAGCGCTTTATCAAGAGCGTTCCAAAGTTTCAGAAGGTACTTCAGATCGCGAAGGATCGCGACGTAAACGAATCGGACACCGTCGCCGTGCTCAACGACATCTTCGGCGATGTCCTCGGGTACGACAAGTATCTTGAGGTCACAAGCGAACTTGCCATTCGCGGCACCTATTGTGACCTTGCCCTCCGAGTGGAGGACAAGGTCCAGTTTCTGATCGAGGCTAAGGCAATCGGGATTGACCTAAAGGACTCCCACATGAAGCAAGCCTGTGATTACGGGGCTAATCACGGGGTGCAGTGGGTCGTTCTGACAAATGGGATCGAGTGGAAGTTGTATAGGATAAGATTCGAGCAACCCATCAATTTCGACCTCGTCTGCGCGTTCGACTTCCTTGCCCTCAACCCGAGAAACGAGAAAGACCAGGAAATTCTGTTCATTCTCACGAAAGAAGGGCTCGGTAAGAACTCCCGTGAGGATTTCTATGAGAAAGTCCAGAGCGTCAACCGTTATGTGATCGGCAATCTGATGCTCGCCGACCCCGTTCTTTCTGTAGTCTGTCGCGAGCTTAGAAAGCTCGCTGACGGAATGAAGATTGATGTTGCCGAGGTCGATGGAATCGTGCGTACCCAAGTCTTGAAAAGGGAGATTGTTGAAGGGGACGAAGCAGCAGCAGCGCGGGCACGCGTGAGCAAGTTCTACCGCAAGGGCACAGTAACACGCAGGCCAAAGAAAATACAGGCCCAACAGCCGACAGTCGCGCCGTCAGTACCAGAGGAATCTGTAACAGAGAGACTTCTCCGAGAATCCGGAGAGACGGAAAAAAGCCAACAAAAGCTTTGAGAAGGACATGGGTTACACTGCCGCTTCACCCACGCCTCTCAAGCTATCCGTTGGGAGAGAGAATCAGTATGAAGGAAGACAGTGTGCCAGTTGAATGGCAGAGTGGGAGCGCGGAAACCGTTGAGATCGGCTACCTCAACCCAAACGATCAGCAGTGCTGTGGTCATTGCGGGGTTCGGGGGACCGATAATCAGCAGTATGCGTACAAGATCGAATGTACCATCTGCGGCTATGTGTATGGCGCAAACGGAACTGATATCCACGAAAGGCTGTGCCCCGAGTGTCAAGGTGGTGCTCCGGGAATCAGATACTGGAGAACTAGAGCAGAGGTGATATCAAATCCGCAAAACCGGAACCAACAGGCAAGGCAGCGGGACGCTCTTTGAAATTTAATTGAAATTGGGTATATCTCATGCGGCGCTTGCCAAAAAAAAGTGGAGATGAGTTTAGCCTGCGTCGGCTTTTCAGTGGAGAGGGGAAAGTCCATCGCAACAAGCGCCAATTATTCACTTGAGGTATGCGTTACTAAATTCTAAAGAGCGGCCCGCTGCTGGTGAATTGAAGGAACATCGATGTTAACAGAAAAAACCATGGAAGATGCGATAGCTGGAAATCCAGAGAAATATCTGGAGCCAGGTTTGGTATTGAAAGAACGTCAACACAGGGTTGGGAACTATATCTTCGACCTACTCTTTGAAGACCGACATGGGGCAAAGCTCATAGTTGAACTGCAAAAGGGAACCTTGGACAGGAACCATACATACAAAATCTTGGATTATTACGATGAATACAAGAACAGGAATCCAGACCATTTTGTTGAACTAATGATCATCGCAAATAGGATACCAAGGGAAAGAAGAGATAGGCTTTCCTCATATGGTATTGCATTCAAAGAAATTGCCGAGTCTGATTTTCCAGACTCATATTCCAAATCAGAGAGTGGATCAGATCCTCAGCATGAATCACCGGTTGAACATGGCGATGGTATGGACCATCTGGACTGGGACATGGATGCTTTGGGACAAGTTGAAAGCTGGCTGCGAGAGTATATTAAGGATTATTCTGTGGGTGAGACCCTAAAGGTGGGAAACGTGGCAAGACGATCGAGGCAAGTTGCTCACATCCTTCCAGATGGAAACATCGAGGGTTTCCGCCATCTCTTGGGGAGGCTGGCTGCCGAAGGATACGTTGAACTTACAGGAAAACAATATTTTAGAATTACGAAAAAGCCTGAATAGAAATCGCTAGAAAAAATGCCATAACATAGGGCTGGACAAGAATGCGCGGAAAAAACGCCCGCGCACTTGTCAGCCAGCTCGTTGGCCGGAGCTGATTCTTTCGATCTTGGTATAATTTGAGCGATGTGATAGGACAACATAATGATTAACTCCGAATTGCCAGAAAATCTGGAAGAAATGATAGGGGCTGCCGTTTCCCACTATTGGGATACCAGGCTTTCACAACAGCAAAAACAACAGAAAAGCGGAAAAGTTGACTATGGCCTTCGCGGTGCCGTCACCGGTGGAGCCCAGATGGATGGCTTTATTGAACTTTTCACGCGTCTTATCACCTCCACAGGTCTGAACGCCAATTTTGTTCAAAAAAAAGGGTCGCTTGAATTGCCGGGGTATTTTCGTCCGACGAAGGAGTGGGACCTTCTTGTCGTGAAGGATGGAAAACTAATAGCTGCTATTGAAGCCAAATCACAGGTGGGTCCGTCATTCGGGAACAATTTCAATAACAGGACGGAAGAAGCAATGGGAAGCGCCCTTGATCTGTGGACAGCATACAGAGAAGGCGCATTTCATACCAGTCCACAACCTTTTCTGGGGTACTTTTTCATGCTTGAAGATTGCCAGTCTTCACAGCGTCCCGTTCGAGTAAAGGAGCCCCATTTCCGTGTATTCCCGGAATTCAAAGGTGCATCATATATGAAACGCTATGAACTTTTCTGCAGGAAACTTGTCTTGGAAAGGCATTATACCGCATCTGCTTTCATTACTTCGGATCGGGATAATGGCCCGGAAGGAATTTTTGGCACACCATCTGATGATTTGTCTGTCAAAAATTTTGCAAATGCCCTTACTGCGCATGTTGGAGGGTTTATATCCTGATGAACAAGACGACCCACAGATTAATTAATGGAGACGCCCGAGACCTGTCATTCCTGCCGGATGAGTCGATTCATCTTATCATTACATCGCCGCCCTACTGGAATTTGAAACGGTACAATGAAAATCCTGATCAAATTGGGCATATAGAAGATTACGAGAGTTTTCTGCATGAAATTAGACTGGTATGGGAACATGTGTTTCGCATACTGGTTCCTGGTGGCAGATTGGTTTGTGTGGTCGGTGATGTTTGCGTTTCAAGACGGAGATTTGGCAGGCACCTTGTTTTTCCCCTTCATGCAGATATTTGTGTTCTTTGCAGAAAGATCGGATTTGATAACCTCAATCCGATCATTTGGCATAAAATCGCAAATGCCAGTTTTGAGGTTGAAAATGGGTCAAAGTTTCTCGGAAAACCCTATGAGCCGAATGCAATTATAAAGAATGATATGGAATTTATTTTGATGCAAAGAAAACCCGGCGGCTATCGAAAACCAAGTGAAGAGCAAAGGAGATTGAGTAAAATCGATAAAAAAGATTTCGATACCTGGTTTCAACAGATATGGCATATCACCGGTGCGTCTACAAGAAACCACCCCGCCCCTTTCCCCCTTGAGCTCGCGACACGCTTGGTTAGGATGTTTTCCTTCCACGAGGACACCGTTCTTGATCCTTTCTGCGGAACCGGTACAACGATGATAGCGGCTCTGAGGTACGGAAGAAACAGCATAGGAATCGATATTGAACCCGAATATTGTCGTATGGCCGCTCGTTACTTGAAAAAGGAGAGCAGCAACCTCTTTTTAAATACGGAATTGATATTCGAGAAAATGGTGGCTGACCGCTCAGGCCATATGCAGGTTTGTGAAGACCAGGCCCTTTACGAAGTTAAATCAGCCAGAAAATCACTGGAATAGGCCAACAAGGGCATGGAATATCCGGATGCTTGCTACCATGTTATGAACAGGGGGATACGGGGGAAACTTTTTTCCGAAAGAATGAGGATTATCTACACTTTATTTTCACTGCGGGGACGCAATTTGGAGGAGATCGGTAGGGAATTCATGATGAAATGGGGTCAGGTCTGCTTTTGGCTGTTAGTCCTTTAAATGATAAATGGAATTCCGGGGGTACTTAATTAATCTCGTTAAACCACCAGCTCCGCTGGTGCGAACCTAATAGGCTTTGCCGGTCAGACGAGATATACCTCCTTCTTGAGGGTCCCTGCTTTTGGGGTAGTCTCAAGAAGGAGGTATTGATGG
>Ga0209164_1000472_pt1 | contig 94774 bp, 93 predicted proteins | sample MTBNYHSulfiMetaG_FD_187458 | JGI IMG/M metagenome (GOLD analysis project Ga0209164, IMG submission 187458) | Enrichment culture microbial communities from rom New York Harbor, USA that are MTBE-degrading - MTBE-NYH (New York Harbor Sulfidogenic)... | ecosystem: Environmental > Aquatic > Marine >... | reverse complement strand
GTTAACCATGAAGAGTGTGTGAATTATAATAAATTGCATGTGTGTGTAAGGTGTGTTTATTTTTACAGAAATGGAGAAAGTTGCAATGACTTAGAAAGACTATTTTTTAAAAACAATGTCGCCTAACAAATAATATCCGCATTGCGTATTAACTATTATGTAGTATGGAGGGTATATGACAGTAAAAGAATTGATTAAAAATTATCTCGAAGAGAAAGGTTTTGATGGCCTATGCTCAGATGATTGCGGTTGCGGGGTAAATGATTTATTTCCTTGTGGTGAAATTCCAGATGATTGTGTCCCGGCATATAAATGTAATTGTGATCATCATTGCGACGATTACCTGATGTGCTGGACCTCACACAAAATGGATAAATGCGTAATGGAAGATTAAAATAACAACGTCAGAAGGAGGGGATATGATAATCAAAAAAGCAGAATACAAAAAAGTAATGGTGGAGAAAAAACGGTGTATTTCTCCAGGGGTATATGGGTGTGATGAATGCAAAAAAGAAATTAAAGAATATCCAAACGAAACCGAAAGGTTGGAAATGACTATTTTTAAAAATTCAGATCAACCAGAATATTTACATTTCTGTTCTTGGGAATGTGTTTTAAAATATATTCCCAAGATTAAAACAGATTATTTCGTTACACTTCCTTATCTTTTTTTCGATTGCAATAAAAAGAGTAAGAAAGGCGGAAACGAACTTATTAGATTATTAAAAAAAAAGATAGGATAAAAGAAGAGTTATGAAGGATAACACAGAATACAGAATATTTCAAGTACCAGGCTACATCACAAAGATGACCACCATGTCCGGCGGTTCGGTGCGACTTCAGATTGACACACAGGAAGGACTAAAGCCGGAATCGGTGTCAACCCTAATGAATTACTTAAATCAACTCGGATGGTTTACGTTCAATGTCCATCAGATTGAGACAAAGGATATTATAGACCTCCCGCCAATAAAAAAAATCGACAAGCGAAGTAAAAGCCAGATACTACGGGAAGAGCTTTTCAAAGCATGGCGAAGAAATGACAGGGGCATAGAAGACTCCGAGGAATACTATAATTACATGATGGATGAGTTTATTAAACGCGTGGAGAAGCTGACATAGACCATAATCAAACAATCTTAGATAACAAAAAAATACACTAAAACAATCAAAAATAATTTGACTTTAGAGACATAATTCAGTAAGGTTGATGTATGGAGGATGAAATGGAAAAAGAAAATTACAGTAAAATTACGATCTTCCAGTGGGGATGCAAAACGGCTCCAGCTAGGAGTGAGCGCAGGCTCCGGTGGGCCGGGTTTAATATAGGCTCATTTAAACTTAGGGTTGGTTTTACTAATTATTTGTTTTGGAAAATTGTAACACCCTATACGTTTGGATTTATTGGTAAAAAAACAATCCAATTTTATGCGGGATTCTTTTCAATCGGTTTTATGATTGGTGATTAAATGACGGACAAAGAAAAAATACAAGCCATGTTTGACATCCGCTGTAAGGAAACAAAAGACCGTCCGGATTTAGCCGAGGCACGGGAGCGGATACGAGAAGACATGTTTAATAAATCATTGAGTTGCTATTGGTCGCTGTTAAGAAATTATAATGAGAGGTTCGGGGCGTGACGGACGGATATTTGCAGCAACTTTGGCGAAAGGCCGTTTTAATCCTTAACGGTAACCGTTGTGCTTATTGTGGAGCCGATGCACGATTTGCGAACGTCGAATGTCACCACATAATCAAGAGGCGTCACTCTTTAACGAGACACGATCCCTTGAACGGAATACCCGGTTGCATGGTGTGTCATAAATTTTTTCACACTAAGCAGGGCGAGAAGTTTATAGAAAAGCACATCGGGGAAGAGTTATACGCCAGATTATGCGAACTTGAAAATATACCCATTAAACAATATTTAGTCGATAACGGAATCACCCGCAAAGAGTGGGACAAAGAGCAGTATGATAAATTGATGGAGGTAATCAAGGGATGAATTATCACGAGGCGATTCTGGTTTCGGCGGTTGACCGATATTATGAGGCCGTGCAATATTCAGCACTCGATTACACCTGTCAAATTCTTTTCATCGTATCTGTACTGACGTTATTCTCTGCAATGTTTTTTATCCTGGGGCGGATGTATGAAAGGCGGGGATAGAATAATATACATAACCTTTGACGATCTCCGCTCCCTGATATTCCGTATCATTGACGAATGCCACGGACCAATGCACCAGGAATATTTTATCGACGATTCAGAGATTAAAAATACTATATTATTGATTTTGGACACACGGGAAAACGTGACAATAAATTAAGCCCCGGAATATGCGCCGTTGAATTTAAGGAGGGAGTGAATGTCATCATTAAGAGATCGATTCAAGAGAGAAACCGATAGTAGCGAACTAAGTCCAGGTATAGATATATTCAATGTCAAATATATCCGTTGGCTGGAAGATAAATTGCAAAACAGGGAATCAATGGCGCATGATGCCGTGTTCGCGGATTTAAAAGGAAGTTCAAGAGATAAGGAATAAATTAACTAAAAATTGGTGATAGAAAAGGGCGGTTATTTTCGCCTAACATATAGCGGGTGATCCGAAGCCGATTGACGGAAATAATTTAAAACGGAGGAAAAGCATCATGACAGAAAAAGGTAATGCGAAGGGTAACAGCGGTTTTGGATACCCGCTGTTAGGCGACGTTGTTTCACATGAAGTTAACCATGAAGAGTGTGTGAATTATAATAAATTGCATGTGTGTGTAAGGTGTGTTTATTTTTACAGAAATGGAGAAAGTTGCAATGACTTAGAAAGACTATTTTTTAAAAACAATGTCGCCTAACTAAACAGGGCAGGCGATCGTTTTAATGTCGCTTGCCCGTTGTTGTACGAAGTGGCGCAAATTACAGAATAAAATTTAAAGGAGAACGTGATGAAAAAAGTAGCAAGTTTTTATGATAACAAGGGGAAACTTTATGTTGATTGTACCGAGTGTGAAAGAGGCCATAACGGTTCTGATGAGGATAAATGTTCCGCCGGTTGGAGACTAAAAAAGCCTAAAATGGGGGGATGTTACATCGGAAGAATAATGCAAAATATTGATTTAACAAAAGCGGAAAGGCTACAATAAGTTTTGCGCCATTTCGTACAACAAATAATATCCGCATTGCGTATTAACTTAGATTATTTAATAATTTTATAAAATAATCAAAAATAACTTGACAAATGGGACATAATATATTATACTTGTAATAGTGAACCTTCCACGCCTTTGATCGGCTCCATGCCTGGATAAATGGTTGACGGGACGCGTTCCTTTAGCCTGCGAAATTTGGAAGGTATTTTCCTCCCGCCCCGGTGCAACGCCGGGGATGGGAAGGGAAAAAATGTCATGGAGGCGCAATTGGCTGACGCTAACCCCTTTTGGGGTATTTTGTTGGTTCGATTCCAACACATGACCATTGGGGCGCTGTAAATGGCTTCGCTTACAAGTAAGACCGACAGGAACCTGTAAGACATCGGTTCGATTCCGATAGCGTCCACATGATGAGGTAAAGTATGGCTACAAAAACAAAAACAGGGAGAAAGACAAGAAAGTACGGCCGGAAGAAAAAAAACCGGCACAAATGAGATATACACTTGAAAAAAGATGGATAAAAAATAAAGCCAGGCGAGCCGCCAAAAGGAAAAGGCGACTAGAGAAAAGGGCTTTAATTGCGGCGTGACAAATAGGGATGTAATAAATGGAAGTACAAATTAACGTTAAAATAAAAATAGGCAAGGGTAAAGAGGTCACCCTGTCGAATACTGAAGCCAGGGCTCTATATAACCAACTAAAAGAGATATACGAATCCCCGGTTTCCCCGTGGGTTATTTATCCGTGGAGATGGGAGTGGCCGTATACCTATTATCCCGTAACTCTAAGCGGTGATTCTACGACAATAGGTTATGATAAGGCTGTATAGATGGACTTTGAAGAACTCATAAACCGCATACTGTCAATACTCTTTTGGACTCTGTCCTCTGTAATAGTCCTGATAGTAGCTGTAAAGATAGTGGGGGTGTTATGAAAATAATAACCAAACAACACAAAATAGATAATATTACCAAGTCATGGTATAAGCAATACAAAAGATATATGACCCCTGGCGGCGATAAATTGGAAATATACGAAAAACTGCTGAAATTAGACCAACCGACAGAAGCGGAGATAATTGATATTATAGGCAATAAATCATGGACCGAAAACTACTGTGATGAGTGTGGCGAGGATTGGGAAATTTTAATCCAGATCGGCCAAGAACCAGACTATGAATCACGTACGGCAAAAATATGTCAATCATGCTTACGGAAGGCGTCTGATATTATTTTGTCAAGATAGTGGGGAGGCTATGAACCGTATAAAAAAAATAGCCCGTAATCAATGCAATTTTTATATTCATCAAATGGCTGATATAATGGATCAGTTAAATAAAAGTGTTTGTTTGTGTCCTGGCGTAGAAAATAGCGCATTATATCAAATTTACGAATTAGACCTTGTTGTAATAAACTTAAAACTTGCTGTTCTATGTGCTCTATTTAGAATTGACATGGGTAAACTATGAAATATATAAACACATTTATTATATCGATTTTGATTTCATTCTCCGGGTGTTCCGATCCTGAAATCATGGATTCTGTGGTTATAGAAAAATACTATACTCCTTCGAGTGTTGGTATTGGTAACAGTGTTTCAGCCGACGGAAAGTCCTCCATGGGTACAATAATTATACCCGAAAGTGCCTCTATACTGGTTAATGAAAACGGGGAAGCGGTATCCATACCGATTAACAAATCTCAATATGTAAACATAAACAAGGGTTCACGTGTCAAATACTGGAAGAAATGGCACGGCAGATATATTATTGATAATAAATAAACTATGACCGGTATTATAAAAGAACTTCACGATGTATATACTGATTGGTTTTTACACAAAGTATGCAAAAATATAAATAAAAACATAACCTTTGGTGATTACTGCGATATACTGAGAGCCAATGGCGTGAGAATAGATTAACATGACCGACATCATACTATATTACCTTATATGGTTTGTAATAACAACCTGGTATTCGATTCAAAAGGATGATTCCGGTCCTGAAGCACTTTTAAGGTATGAGATAACATTTATTATAGCCGCTATTCTTTATAAAGTATTTAAGTAAATTATAAAATAATAAAAATGAATTATAGAATTTAATAAAATGGCAGAATTAAGCGACAAACACAAACTATTTATAGCTGAATATGTGGCTAATAACTGCAATGCTACAAAAGCATATCAGGCGGTCTATGATTGTGATTATGATACGGCAATGTCAAATGGTCATAGATTGCTTAGAAATGCTGAGATAAAAGCCGAAATCAACAAGCAAATAAACGCCATACTTGACGACAAAGAAGCCCTCGCGCTCCAGGTTGTAAACGAGTACAAGAAAATTGCCTTTTCCGACATATCCAAATTTGTGGACCCGGTCACGGGAGAACCCACCGCAACAAATGAAACCGATACAACAGTTTTAGAGGCTGTCAAAATAAAGCACGGCAAAGACAATTCAACCATTGAATACAAGCTGCATAACAAAATATCGGCACTGGATGCCCTATCGAAATATGTGGTTGGATTCACTGAGAAAAAAGACATAACCATTACCAAGCTTGACGAGTTACTTGATGGACTCCGAAAACTATAATGTTTTCTGGCAAACAAAGAGACATAATACAATACGACAATAAGCACCGGCCAATCATTACCATTCTCGAAGGCGCGGTCAGGTCGGGAAAAACATACGTTAATAACTTTTTATGGATGATGCACGTCAAGGAATTTAAAGGTCGGGGCGTGAAGTTCATAATGACGGGTTATACAATACCGTCTTTGAAATCAAACGTTTTAGATGATATATCGGTGATGTTTAACGTTGATACATCGCTGGACAAGAATAACACTTTCAAGCTCTTTGGAAACACTATCCATTGTTATGGGACCGACAAGGTTGATTCGTACAAGAGAATGAGGGGTATTACCGCGTACGGTTGGTATGCAAACGAGATTACACTCTCGCACATGAACAGCGTGGATCAGGCAGTCAAGAGATGTTCGGGCGAAGGCTTCAGAATGTTTTTTGACACAAATCCCGACCATCCGCAACACCCTATTAAAATTGATTACATTGATAAATCAGATGAGGTGATGAGCAACGGGAGAATACGGGTTAAATCATGGCACTTTATCCTTGATGACAATACCACTCTTTCAGGGGACTACAAAGAGAACTTAAAAAAATCAATTCCATCAGGCATGTGGTTTGACCGTGACATCCTCGGTCAGTGGGTCGCAGCGGAAGGCATGATTCACCGAGATTTTAATTACGATCTGCATGTAATACCTAAAGACAAAGCGCCAAAAGATTTTAAAGAATATATCGCCGGGGTTGACTGGGGTTATAATCATCCGGGAGTTATCGGGGTTTATGGAATATTAGACGGTAAATATTACAGGCTGTATGAAATAGTTGAACGGCATAAAGCACCTGATTGGTGGATTGAGGAAGCGCTAAAAATACAGTCAAAACATAAAGGTATAGTTTTTTATGCTGACCCATCCAGGGCCGATTTAATAGAGATGTGGGAAAACGCCCAACTTAATATTGAGCGGGCCGAAAATGCGGTATTTGAGGGACTAACCACGGTAGGAACTCAGTATAAAAATAATAACGTCGCCATCGTAAAAGAACATAACGCTAATCACCTTTCAGAAATTTTTTATTACAGATGGAAAGACTCAATGAAAGAAGAGCCAATAAAAGAGAAAGACGACTCAATGGATAGTGAACGATATGTAATGCACACTAATGAAATGAAAAAGTTAAACCAGTATGCTACAGTAGTGAGGTACTAATGCAAGTTTTTACCAAAGAAATAAGCAATGACTATATAACGTGGCCGAATAAAGACAAGCTGACCGTTAAAGAGCTGGAAAGTGTAATCAATGGATATAGCGCATCTAAACAGGCCAATTTAATAAACAACTACCAGAAATATTATGAGTCAAAAAATGCCGCTCTCGTTAATAGAGTGGTTGACCGGGAACAGCGCAAAAAGACGCCCAATCATTTTGTCCCATCCGCTTATTATTCCACAATCGTTGACACTATGGCTGGGTATATGTTTAACAACGTGACATACTCACCCAAAGAGGAAACCGATCAGGCTTATATTGACGCACTGTCTATAATACTTGAAGACAACAACTCCGAAGTTAAGGACATGCAGACGGGTGTACGGTCCCTTGCGTATAACCTGGGAATAGAACTTGTCTACACTGTAGGGGATGGCACAAAACCTGCAGAGATTAGATTTGTCTCCCTGGACCCCAAGGAGTGCATTGTAATATGGGACAACTCAATCGAGTCTGACGTATTCTGTTTTATCCGCCGGTACGGATCAGAAAACGAGGATTACGATTATAATGTAGACGTAATATATGCGGATCAGTGGGAATCGTACCGCATGAAAAACAACGAGCTGTCACAAAAGGATGAACCGAGGGCTTTACTTTTTAACGAAAATCCAGCCTGTATATACAACGCCCAACTGCTTAATATTTATTCACCCTTCAATCAGATACTACCCTATATCGACGCCCTTGATTATATCATTACGGGTAACGCTAACGAGATTGAAAGGCTGATTGATGCCATCCTGGTACTCGGAAAGTCAATTAAGCAGGAAGACTTAGAACACATGGACGAGTGGAAAGTTTTACAGGGTATGCAGAAAGAGGACCGGGCCGAATACATAACAAAAGACGCCTCTCCGCAGTTTAGGGAATACGTTTCCAAGCTCCTGATAAATGAAATACATAAACATTCTCATGTTATAGACTGGTATTCTCCCGACGCCGGACTTACTGGCGAGGTAAGCGCTAAGGCTTTAAAGACCCGCCTTTTCGATATGGATATGTATTCCAATCGAATCGAGAAAATATACCGCGAGGGAATCAAAAAAAGAATCAGGCTTATAAATCACCTAATGTCTATTAAGGGTCTTCCTGTCGGGAATGTGTCAATTGAATTTAACAGAACACTCCCGATGGACGTAGAAGATAAAGCCGTGCCTCTTGCCGGTGTTGATTTTATCAGCAAGCAGACAAAGGTTGAATTGTGCGGCCTGGACTGGAATCAAGAATCAGAAAGGCTTAATCAAGAGCGCGAGGAGTCAATGGAATTTATGGAAGACGCCGCCCCGCAACTCGTAAAGGACGAGACGCAAGATAAAACCGAGGACGCCGCTTGAACTGGGCTGAATTTCAATATGCCGCCTACACGCTGACGGAGGACGAAGTCAAGGCGATGTCACGCAAAGTCATGCAGACTTACCGTGACGCCATTAAATCCCTGTCTGACCAATTGCAAGCGGTATATGCTACACTTGCCGGTGTGGACCCGAAAGAATATTATAACACAATGATTAAATATGATAGACTAAAGAATCTGCTTGCAAGCGTAAGGGCTGAATATATCGCCTATTCAAAGACGGCACAAAGGTACATTGAAGCGTCGTCCTATATATCATTTTCAAATGTTTATTATCGCAAGCTATACGCCGCTGCATGGACCGGGCAAGAAATAACCGTTGGTATAATCCCGCCAAAACTTGCAGAGCTGGCCATCTACGGAATCGAGAAACAAAAGGACAACCTCAGACAATACATTATTGATAAATATGGCTCTCCTGGGAACTACCAACCGAAGGCGGGAACGTTCCTGTCATTTATTAAGGCCAACCGAATAAACGAAATCAACAAGATTGAATCCGCTATAACTCAAGGGCTACTGCAGGGCAAGACGTACCCAGAAATGGTAAAGTCGCTTAAAAAGGTCATCGGCCAGGAGCTTGTTAAAAATGGCAAGGTTAATATAACCGGTGCAAAATATAACGCTCTCCGAATAATCCGCACCGAATCAAATAGAACTATGAACGCCGGTTCGTACGCCGCCACAAAATACCTTGACTCTCAGGGAATAGAAGTTAAGCGCATGATGGTGTCAACTCTCGACACTAGAACCAGGGCGCAAAGTGCAAGCATAGATGGTCAGACCGTGGGAGTTGATGAGCCTTTCAAATATCCCAACGGGGCAACGGCAATGTATCCAGGGACCACGGGAAACCCCGCCTATGACATAAACGACCGGGAAACCGTCATCGATATAATTCCAGGACTTGAACCCGTGGCGAGAATCGGCAGAAATCCAGTAACGGGCGAAAATGAGGTATTAAGCATGAAAGACTTTTCAACGTGGGCCAAAGATAACGGCCTGAAGAAAAACGTATACGGTGAATATTATGGATAAAGAATTTATCAAGGAAATATGGATGAACATACCAAGTGAAGATGAAAGAAAATCGCTTGTATGGATTTTTGCTAAAAACGGAATAAGATGCACAACCATGCAAGAGGTGGGCGGTGGAGATTGGCATGTTGTTGCGGAAATATTGAGTAAAAACATAGGCTCCCATTATGGTGCTACCGTTACAGTTAAAGGTGATTAAAATGGATCGTGAACTAGAACTCGAACTGCTTGTATTACTCAGGGGCTACATTGAAGACATTACCGGGCATGAGTGTATCGCCTATATTGAGGATGACGACATTTTGATTTCCTGTGGATCAACAAGAATATTAACCGATAAGGTGATTTTTACGGATGTCATGGGGGATTTGGTCACCTTCCATTCTGATGGCTTTATTTATCGCCGTGAATAAAAAAATATTAGAGTATTTAAAAAATTTATAAAATAGTCAAATAGTACTTGACAAAATTAAACCGAGGTGACATAATGACAGCAATTAACGAGAATCAGGATGTAAATCAGGATTCTACTCCCACGGATCAGGCTATCCAGCAGGAACCGTCAAAAGAAATCAATGTCGAGGAGCTTGTCTCTAAAGCCATTGAAGACGTCAAAGAGAAATTCAAGACCGAAATATCCGGCTTGAACCGCAGAAACTCAGAGCTTGAAAAAGAGCTGAGAAAAAAAGACCTAGAAAAACTTTCCGAAAAAGAACGCATCCAGGCGGAGCTCGATGAAGCCCGCGCGGAAAAAGATCGTATCGAACATGAAGCCCGTGAAATTGTCAGGGGCCGAAATGTTGATAAAGCGCTGTATGATGCGGGACTGTCACAAGAATTTGCAAAGCGCATCATAGGCGATGACGAGGAAAGCATAAAGGCCGATGTCAAGAAACTGAAAGAATTTATGTCCGCTGAGATTAACAAAGGAATTGAGGCGGAAGTCAATAAAAGACTTGCCGGGAAAGCACCCGAAACGGGCGGACCCGTAGAGAAGGGCGACCTTCAAACATTCTTTGATAACGCCAAGAAAAACAATCGAGGACCGGAAATGGTCGCAGCTCGCAGGATGGCGTCAAGTCAAGGGATTATTTTACAAGAATAATATGAGGTAAATTATATGTCTAGCACAGCCGCAGTTGCACAAAGTTATAATGATACTAATGTTCTCGGTCAGGTACTTTCAACCGGGGCCGCAAATAATACCGGAAAATTCCTGGCCGCCATTGGTGGGCTTAACGGAGCAAGACGCGTTCAAAGTCAATCTTTTGATATGGGCGCTTATAATGCTCTCGATACTCCCTCTCAAAACGCTATCGACGAAACAGCGTCTTTGACTGCCGGAACTCCTCAGTTTTACGCTAAGTCTCAAAAGGAAAATGTGTGTCAAATCCAGAAAGAGGAAGTACAAGTTTCCAACCTCAGGCAGTCCGCAACACAGCAGATTTCATCGTCTACTTTTTCAGGTATCGCTCCCACTGTTTCCGAGTTTGACACACAGGCCGCGCTGAAGATTAAACAGTTTATGGCCGACTGGGAATATGCCTGCCTCCGGGGAACGTATGTTGCCAGGTCCGCCGTTACTACCGATGTAGCCATGGGCGGGCTTATTGACTCAACAATAGGAATAAGCACCAACAAAGTAAACGCATCGTCCGCCGCGCTTGACAAAGACATGATAGATGAGCTTCTCATTTCCATGTCAAACAATGGCGCTCCCATGGAAAGGCTTGTCCTGGTATGTGAAGCTAAATACAAAAAAGCCATTTCTGAGATTTACGGTTTCGCTCCCCAAGCTCAGAACATCGGTGGAGTTAATGTTGAAACCATCGTTTCCGACTTCGGTAATATCGGTGTTATCATGACTAACTGTATGTATGATTCGGGCCTTGTAATCGCTGCCGACCTCGCGTATGTGCGCCCCGTAATACTTCCCGACCTGGGACAAGACATTCTTATGCGGGAATATATGGACGGTGGTTCTGCCATGAAAGGATACATAGAGGGTTTTGTCAGTGTAGACTTTTTCCACGAGTCTTATCATGGATCGATTTACGGCATCGACTAAGATGTCTTAACAGAACGAACGGCGGGAGTAATCCCGCCTATGTTAAACTAAGGAGAAAACTAATGGCCGCAAAATCTTATAAACAAGCAATACGGAATCCCGAAATCAGGCGTTGGATTGGGGATAATATTGCGATGAAAGGACTTACCGCAACAGCCGCGACTATTTCAAGATATCGGCTTGTTGAAAAATACAACGCTACAGTCAGAAAAGCATCTGAACAATCAGCCGCCGTAATAGGTGTTACGCGTGGCGATGTTGCCGCGTCTTCCGGTTCGGTGGAGGTTGAGTTTGGATGTGTTCCCGTTTATCTTGCCAGTCCTGTTACTATTCTTGACGAGCTTTCTGCCAGGGCCAACGGAATGATTGCTAAAAAGATGGCGTCACAAGTCACTCTTGTAAGTGCGGAGGCGGGCGGGAATTTTGCCAATCAGCCCACCGGTGATGGGATAGAAATTGTATCTGACGCCGCCGGTGACACCACGCAGACTATTACAATTTATGGGACCATTACCGGAGCCACTACCACGGTAACGAGTGAAACAGTATCACTCAATGGCACTACTGCCGTTTCAACCACTACGGTTACATGGCAAAATATGCTCGGTGCGAGTCTTTCCGCCGCATGTGCGGGAACCGTAACGATAAGGGAAGCGTCGGGAAATGCCGCCATCACTACCATAGCGGCGGCATCTACGACTGCCGGGATAGTCACGCCGTCTACTACCAACGGATATGGTCTTGTACTGAGACATGACGCGAGCGACACAAGCACCGCACCTGTGGGGATTATAGGAACCGGCGTTGATGGTTCGGCTCTCACTCTTGTTGATGCTCTCAATGGCACGACCGAGGAGGATCACGGGGCAACAGCTTTTGCAACGGTTACCAGTGTGTTAATAGGCGCGGTTGCTTCTACTGTAAATGTAAGTATTCTCACTAATGAAACCGTGGATAGCACTACGGTGGGAATGGCACTGGAAACGTCAACCGCTGCCGGTGTTGTTAAGGATTGTTTAATAAAACCCTATTGGTTCTAAATGAATCTTAATCTTATTAGCCAAACAACAGTAAAAACACACCTCGGCATAGACTCGGTTGAGTATGACACGCAGATTACCGCGATGATTCCCGTCGTTTCTGCCGACGTGAGACGGATATTAAACAACGAGTTTGACCGCTACTGTCTAGCGGTCTTCTCGTCGTCCGCCGCAACTATCGACTTCGGGCTTGTTTCTCTTATGAGAGATTTAGACCCCAGGGCAATGGACCAAAAATTAAAACTCGGTACTGTTCTGGTCCATGACTATTTGCCGGATGATACCTATTTACAGAGCTATAATCCTACAACTAATATTTTCACACTCTCGGCCACTCCTACGGGGACGGGTGATTATGTGTACCCAACCGTCAATATATCTCAATGGCCGACCATCGCTAAAATGATATGGTATAAGATCAGCAAACAGAACACGACGAGCGTTAACGATGCAAAATTAAGCTCCTATTCTTTCGGACCCATATCAAAGACTTTCGCGGACTCGGAAATCAACAAGAAATACAACTATCCCCAGGCGTTAATTGATGACCTGGGAGTCTCTTATATTGAGGTTGGATAATGGATAAATATATAAACGGCGGGCGCTATTTTTCTATTGTATATCAAATTTCCGCACTTGCCGCCGCCGGTGCGGTTGAGCTTGGACTTACCGCGCCAGCCACGGGAAATATACACCTCCTCCCTTTTTCCGTGAGCACTTCGGCAAACACGGTGCAAGCGTCATTGTATGAAAATATTTCATATACGGGTGGCTCGGCTGTGACTCCCGTTAATCTTAACAGAAATACATCGGCGGCAGCTACACTGACAGCATCGAAGGGAGCAACGGCAACTACGAGCGGGACGCCCCTTGACACAGTGATGGCCACAACGTCAAGCGGAACGGTTAAAAGCTCGCTCCCTACTATCGTATTAGATCAGGGCATCCTGTATGTATTAGAGATTACCAATATCGGAGCAACAACGGCTACTAATGTTGATGTAGTGGTTACATTTTACGAAAGGGACGTTTAATGAGTATAGTCTCGGACCTGTTTCAATATGAGACCTCTGTGTCGGTTCAATTCCAGGAAAAGACACAGACCATATCAGAGGGCGCACTCGGTCCCGAAGTATGGAGTAATTATTTCACCGCTGACGGACTGTTCTTTGTCGGGGGAAGTGTTGAAAGAATCGTCGGGTCCAGACTTGCCGCAAGCGTTGACGCTGTTGTCCTCATAGACTACGTTGCAAAAACCATCCCCGAAGGCGGGAGAGTTAAGATCAATGATCTGTATTATTCGGTAGTGTATCCGGACAACGTGGCAATGCAAAACGAACTCTATGTCATATCACTAAAGAGGTTGAATGTCGTTTGAAGTGATTAAATACGGCGATCCCATAAAAGGCGCTGACGATGCAACGGAAAGCACAGTCCTTGCCACGGTTGCGGCTATAACAGCCCAGGCTAAACTTTTAGCGCCTGTTGATGATGGCCATTTAAAAAACTCGATCATGTGGAAAGTCCAAAAATCGAAGGGCGGCAACGAGGGCGAAAGGGAAATTGACGTCAACCCGCAAAAATTCGAGGGGTACGTGGGAAGCGCCGTTTCATATTCAATCTATCAGGAGTTTGGGACTAAGCACACCCCGGCACAGCCGTATTTAAGGCCGTCTGTATTCGTTGTTGAATCTCAAAAAATGAAAGTGGAAGTAACCGCCGAAAACGTCAACGCTATGAGAAAAGCAATGGGGGCCGGTCGTGTTCGGAAGTAGCGAGTTATGTGCCGCCGTCAACGTGTCAGCTATAACCGGGTTACTGGATTCTTACGGGACCGGGAAAGCGCTGTTTAACGACAATTTAATTCCCGAAGATTTCACGGGGAATAAATCAATCAATTTCTATATGGCTGGTCCATTGCTTAACCGTGAATATGAGGAATACCGATACACCCTACACTGTAGGGCTAAGACATACAAAGAATCCATTGCAATAGCTTATGCCGTACAAACTGCAATTAACAGAGTTAATTACTCAGACTATTATATACTTTGCGGCGCGCTGGCTACTATACCGCCCGCCGATTCTACAGACAATTACAATACGCCCGTCGAGGCGTTAATTAAAAAGAGGTAAATTATGCCAGTTCAAACAACTATAAAAGATTACATTTACATCCCCGACGGGACACAGGTACAGATTAAGGAATCGGGTGCGGGTGCATATACTGACGTCGGAGCGGTGGAGGGTGACGTTACGTGTTCCCTTGAATACGACATAAACAAGGTTGAATCGGGTAACGCCGGAATTGTTATTAACAATATCAAGAACATGAAAATGACCGGCGGGTTTACCTTGATGAATCTTAACCCTGTTAATATTGTAAGACTATCGGGCGGGATATTCTCATCTACAACCACGGCAGCCTCCGAAAATTCATCTATCCCCGATCAGACCGTGGCCGCAGGGTGGGAAACTAAAGTGCCGTATGAACTTGTACTCTATACATCTTCAACAGATGACACCAAACTGAAAATGGCAACGGCTCCCGCCGTGACAACCGTTACCCTTAACCACGGAACGCCTGAGGTGCTTGTGGCTGACGAAGAATATTTTATCGTTGAAGACTCCAATTCATACTCAGGGTACTCAATTGTATTTGTCGCCGCGAACATGGAGAGCGCAAGCCCTACGACTTACAGTATAACCATTGATTACGCCGCGAACACTCCGAGAGCCGCAACGACCATTTACGCAGGGTCTTCCACGGTAACCCTGGCCGCTGCTTCTATGAAATTCACCCACACTGACAGCAGCAGCTTAACGCGTGAGCTTGAACTTTTCAGTGTAACGCCTCAATCGGGCGGTATGCAGTTTAACTTTAAGGGTGCCACTTCGGACGGTGTCGAGACAATGCCGCTCACTTTTGAAGCAAACATTGATCCCGACCTCACCGATGGCCAACAGCTTATGAGCTGGACCGTAATGAACGGAGCCTCTTAATCCTGGGAGGGGTTTGAATGAAAAAGATTGATTATATACTGCTATACCGGGAGGAGGGTGAGCAAAAAGCCCTCCCTCTGGAAATTGATTTTGTCTCTAATTGGTGCATAAGAGAATTTAACAAAATAATGAAAGTCGCTTTCGACGTTCAAAACAAGTGGGACAAAATATCCGACATAACATCTGAAATGGCCGCCTTAAAATTCGACAAGCCCGACGGGTATCTTGACAAAATGATAAGGCTTGAATCGGATATGTCAGAAATGACCGCTGGTATTTTATCCCACGACTCGGAAATGGTAATTCAGAAACGTTTCGAACTCATCAAACAACTATTAAGCGATAACGGATACAAAGAGCCGTTTCTCTATGACTTCGATTTTTGGGATAGGTGTGTTGACCCGAATAACATCATTGAGTTTCTGACTAAATGTATCTGGAAGGACATGCCTAAAAAAAAACAGTAAGTGACTCAACTTTTCATGAGGACCGACTAATTGCAGCACTCAATAAATATTGGCGGCCTCTTGATATGGATTACTACTTACACAAGATGGACATACCGGCGACAAACAACGCGATTATCGCCGCTCAATTTCCCGAACACATAACAGGGTGGATATGGGAAGTTGAAAGAAAGCCTTTTGAAGTATTCGGAAAGAAAAGGATATAATGGCAAATATAGAACTTGGTCAACTGGTATGGAAAGTTACCGGGGATAATTCGGGCCTTAAAAAATCACTCACCGAGGCAGATAGAAGCGCTTCAGGTTTAGGGAGCACTTTTAAACGCATTGGCCCGATGATTGCCGGTGCTCTTGCCGCCGCAGGGATAGGCGCTTTTGCCAAAGAAGTTATAAAAGCCGCGTCAGATGCCGAGGAAACCGCGCAGAAATTCGGCGTTGTATTTTCGTCCATTCAAAAACAGGCGGGTGACGTAGCCCGAAACCTTGCCAAGAATTACGGCCTTTCTTCCACCGCCTCTAAACAGCTTCTATCAGATACCGGAGACCTTTTAACGGGGTTCGGGTTTTCTCAACAAGCCGCCTTGGATATGTCGGAACAAGTTAATACTCTTGCCGTGGACCTTGCGTCATTTACCAACTACGCGGGGGGCGCCGAAGGTGCAAGCGCGGCACTTACTAAAGGTTTATTAGGGGAGCGGGAAGCTCTTAAATCTTTAGGTATAGCCATAATGGACGCCGACCTTAAAGAGTTTATAGAATCACAGGGCAAGTCATACGAAACGGCAACAAGACAGGAGAAAGCACAGGCCACGCTAACCCTTGCATATAAACAATCTAAAAATGCCCTGGGAGACTTTGCCCGATCATCCGATTCCTTCGCTAATCAACAAAGAGTTTTGAATGCTATTTTAGAAGATACCAAAGTAAATATTGGCTCTCAGGTTCTGCCGGTTTTACGAATGTTTCAACGTGATTTAATAGACGCTGCCGGGGAGGTTGGAGAAATAGGAAAAGGACTCGGCTCATTTGTTGCTTACACTCTACTGGCCTTCAGAATTGCCACTTTACAGGTTAAAGCGTGGATAAGGGAAGCTGACGCCGACGTTGCCCGTCTTGTGTTTGAAACGGTTCGTAAAATGGCAGAACTCGCTAACGCCTTAGGACTTGAATCGGTATCAAAAGAAATCGCTAAGTCCGCGATGGGTATATATGCAACCTGGGCCGTGGCTAATGATGAGGCCACAAAGTTAAACAAGAAATTAAATGAATCTTTAACCGCATGGAAAAACGTCGGGAAAGAACAGGAAGCCGCCAAAGATAAGACAAGGAGTGTCGCCGCAACTACCGACGATGCCGCTAAAAAAACTGGCGATATGGAAAAAGCGTGGGAGAAGGTACGAAAGAAAATAGACCAGGTGAACCAAACCTTTAACATGGTAAGCCAGTCTATAACAGGTATATTATCGGGAGCCTCCGCCCTCACTGATGCCATATATCAAAAACGAATAGATCAACTTGACGCACAAATGCAAGCCGAACTGGAAGCCGCAGGAGTGGCCGAAGAAACAAGCGCGGAACAGGCTCAAAGGGAATACGACGCCGCCGTCGCTACGGGCGACGCCTTAGACATCGAGGAAAAAAGACGTGCTTTGGTCAAGGCACAAATTGAGGAAAAGTACCGCAAGAAAAAAGCAGACCTGGAATATAAAGCCGCTCTCGCTTCATGGCAATTTCAAGTTACATCTGCCACGCTTCAGATTCCCCTTGCAACGATGAACGCCATTGCGTCAGGCTTTCAAGCCCCGTGGTTTATGCTCCCCTGGTTTCCCCTTGCAATGGGTACAGCCGCCGCCGCCGCCGCCGGTCTAAATCTTGGTGCCGTGATTGCATCCAAGCCTCAGCCTCCTAAATTTGCCGAGGGTGGAATTGTACCAGGTACGAGCTTTACGGGTGATAAAGTTCCCGCCTGGCTTAATAGCGGGGAAGAGGTTTTAACCTCCTCTGATCCACGGCATAGAAATAATATTAGCGGGGGTCAAGAGGTTTACCGGGTAGTTGGTACGAGAAAATCCATGTTTAGTGAGCTAATGGACGCTATGGAAAACGGCGATTTGCTTATTCCTAAAAGGGCGGTGTTTACATGATAATACCTTATGACAATTTAGTGGGAGACGCCACGATCACGGCAAGCACTGAAAATCCTGATTATGATTTTACAACTGCTTTTAACGACAAGCGACTTTCGAGAGTGGGGAGGACAACCGACGATGATGATGAGTGGATCAAGTTTTCATTTACTGGAGCTGTGTCTGTCTCTTGTGTGTGTATTCTTGATAATAACATTTCTTCCAGTGCGACGATAACCTTAGAGGGGAACGCTACAGATGTATGGACAAGCCCGTCATTTTCGCAGTCCATAACAACGTCAGATTTGTTTGACGGGATATATTTAAAAACCTTTACGACTCAATCATATCAATACTGGCGATTATGGATAGATGACGCGTCCAATCCAGACACTTATATTCAAGTATCGCAAGTATTTCTTGGTACCTATACCACTTTCCCGGGCATGAATCCCGGCCTAATTGTGGGGCCGAACTCTAATTCTATCGCCACAAAGTCGCCATCCGGCCAGCTATACGGTGACAGGAGAATCCAGTCCCAGGGCGCAGAGATAAATTTTACCGATGTTTCAAACACCAATAAAATAGCGGTCCAGACTTTTACCACGGCGGTGGACGTTACTGAATGTTTTATCATGTGTATATGGGAAGATAGCCTGGACATACAAGCCCCGATTTATTGCTCGCTTATTGAGATACCACAATTCCAGCGGTCACAGTCTCATGGTCTTCTATGGAATTTTAGTCTAAAAATTGAGGAGTGTTTTTAATGCCACTTGATAAGATAAATAATTTCGCCAACGATGACACCGACATACTGGCACTACAAACCACGGTTGACGCGCTCTATCAAAATAGTTATTCCCTTACAGAGTACGACTCAACTACGGTCCCGGCAATCGCCGCCGGTTCAAAGATCGAGGTCAACGGATCTCTTTATCGTGCCGCCACAGAGGAAGCAATTTCCACGACGGACCCCGTGACATCTTCAGCCGTTGCCGATGGTACTATTTATATCTGCATGATTCCAAGTGGTGACGCGTCTACGTGTACAGCGGCATTTACGGCAACAGCCCCGACGTGGAGCGATTCTAAACAGGGATGGTATGGGACCGGGGATTATGCCAACTATAAGTATCTTAATTATGTAATAATAAAAGCAACGGCTTCATATAAAAAATATACCGGTGGTAAATTTAAAAATAGGTTTGTCCCTTATATATCATATAATGTCGACGAAACGCCGGTCAGCGCCTATTCGATTACTGGGATAGCTACAAGTTCCGAAACAATGGATGCACTTGGAGAGGTTGGTGCAGACTCGGTTACCATTTCAAAATCGGGTTTATATCTTATAAATATAAATATGAAAGCAACGTCTATTTTGTCTGCAAGCAGAAACGTAAGCATGTATGTAATAATAAATTCAAGTACATATCTTGATATTGGACAATCGACACCACCCGCTACTGGGGGGACCGAAGAAACAAACCTTAATACCTCTTTTATTTATAATTTTATAAGTGGGGATACCTTAAGTATAAACATAGCAACTTATAATAGTGATACACTAGGTCAATGTGGCGGCAGGGTGTCGATTACACAACTATACTAAAACTGTTTTTCTAAATACGGCATGCCAATATGGACTCCGGTTTTAACATAGTAAGAAGCAACCGAAATATATTTTATATCTTTATTGGCTATTTGATAGATTGCGTGAGGTTGTTTTACAACAGTTATCCATTGATTCCGGAAAACTTCCGCCCCTTCAAATTCAAAAACTCTGTCGTCAATGGTGATAATTCGGCCACTTTTACAGTAAATACTTTTTCCGGTTGTAATGCAGCCGGACATCAAGAAGGCAATCATGATTATAAACAGTGTCTTTTTCATAATTCAAACTCCTTTTTGTGATATATGATAAAATAATATAATAGAATCGAAAAGTCAAGTAAAATAATCAAATAAAATGGCAACTCCACAATATATATTATTATATGAATATGACGAACCTGTAACTATGGCTTACTGGTTAAGTGCCGGGGCGGGCCTGTGGTTTATCGTCATAACTCCCCGGTCAATTACTATCACTGACGACCAATCAGAGACCGGGACGTATGACTACGCCAATACAATAGTATATAATATCAAGTCACTCCGAGCCAACGGGATATATTACAGCCCGACAGAATCGGTGGCCGATTGCCTCTTGACGGACTCATCTTTTTATTATGATCCGGCAACTACGCGGCTTTATGTGCATTTTGATGACTTTGAACCACCGTGGGGATATAATATTTTCTTCGGTGCTGCCACTGGCTTTACTTTGGGGTCCAATGAGACATATTATTTCAATGACTCGTATTACGAGCCGATTATCAGCAAGATTTTTTCCGTGAGCCGGGAGAAAGACGCCGGATTTTACGGCCTGTTAAAATTCACATCGGGAAACGTGGACTTAATAAATCATGAAGGCACGTTTGACGATTGGCGTTCAAGAAATTTATATGCCCAACCATCGCGGATTTTATGGGGCCACGCAGGGGATGCTTACGCAGACTTACGGGCAATGTTTACCGGGTCGATGGGAAAGACTTCGAGAACATGGGAAAAGATTACGATTACAAACGAGGATATAAGAAAACGCCTCACACAAGCCCTGGCCGATAACCTCCTGACGCTTGCCGACTATCCCGACCTTTCCGAGTCCAACGTGGACAAGCCGAAACCAGTTGCCTATGGGTCGATAAGAAACGCTCCATGTATTTGTCTCAACGAAGAAGAAAGTACAAGCACATACACTTTTCTTTTACATGACGCCGAATGGAATCACACCACGTCACTTGATGGCGTGTGGGTTGAGGGAGTGGATCAACTTTCACATGCCACACTTTCACCAACGACCGGGACGTTCACGCTTTCAAGCACTTACTATACACCAGGCGATAACGTAACAGCCTCCTTCACCGTGTCGCCGTCTAATGGTGTTGAGATTATAAAAGACATCATCACTAACTACGACAAGAAACCATATCTCAATTCATTTTGGAATGTCAACGCCGTAAACGTGGCCTCGGCTGCTTCCCGCTCTACTTCGATATACGTTGACGATGACAAAAAAGTCAAAGAGGTAATAGAACAACTATGCTCAGACATTGACGCTGTTTTCTTTGTCCAGGATGACGGGCGTTACTCAATACGGATTTACAACGCTGACAGAATGTATTCAAAAGTAATTCTAGTTGATGACTGGATTGACGAACCAAAGATTGACGACAATCAAGATCAATTCTTAACATCCGCCGTAATTAAATACAATCACGATATTGATAATGATGAATACTATCAGTACGAAAACAAAGACTACGAAGCCACGGCATACGAGACGTATAAAACGTATAACAAGAAGACTATCGAAACCGGCCTGACTACCGAAGCCGATGCAATACTAAAATCACAGACAATTCTCGATTACTCATCGGACGTCAAAGACATCATAACACGGTCGGTTAAATTTGAAACCGATTCCGAAGTGTTTTATGACATTGAGGTGATGGATTTTATAATCTGTGATCCGTATTATCGTGTCGGGGGAACGCCGGATTATAAAGTTTATGAAATTTTGAATCCTAAAAAGATTCCTGATAAATACGAAATTGAACTAACTATGCGTTATGTGAAGGCCGATCCGAGAACGAGCGTGACTTATGATTACATAGTGGATGGTGACGGGGATTTTCTTGTTGATGGCGAGGGAAATTATATTTTAGGGGCGACGGCGATATAATGGGAAATAAAACAATTTCGGGTTACGCAAACGAAACATCTATTGCAAGCACTACCGAATTTTTAGCGGAAAAATCGGGCGGTGATTATGTGGCCTTAACCTGGGCTGTAATTTCTGCAATGGCTGAGATAGGCAAAACACGAACGGCATACAGCGAAACAGAGGCTACGGCCTTAATAAATAGCGGTAAATATTTAGAAATGGCTGATTCCGGAAACCCATCAAACGCGACGTATAACGTAACCGCTTCCAGTTATCCTTTATTAGCCGCCGCCCGTCCTGAATGGGTTAATGGGGCAAATATTGAAATACCAAACTTGTATAATAGGACCGAACGGATAAAAGGGACTGACACTGGAAACGCCGGAACATTGCTTGAAGATGCGATGCAGAGAATTACCGGATCGTTCAATAAGGGCTATACTAACGGTGGCCCAATGCGTGCTGGTTATGAAGTAGATGGAGTTTTTATAGTTGGTGACGAAACGACAAATCTTCCAACCTATGCAGCCGGTACTGGTTACGAGCTGGATTTTGACAGCTCACAATCAATATCGCCCAACACAGCAAAAACCGATGACGATGAAACGCGCGGGAAATCATTTATAGTACGAAAATTTGTGAGAGCGTTAATATGAAATGGATAACACGACAAACATATTTGAACAAGTTTTTAACTACATTACTCCTGTTATATCTTTCGTTGTGGTTCTCATTGGTTATATATGGAGCCGTCAAATACGCGACTTCCGGGAATGGTTAATTAAACACAACGCGGATATTAAAGAACTACAAGACGAAAGAGAGCATGACAGGCGTTATGTGAATGAAGAGATAAAAGAAATCAATCAGCAAATGTGGCACAGGGATATATCATACAATGACAGACTCAATGAAACACGGGAAGACGTGCGCGGGATAAAATCAGACGTTGATAATTTAAAGGTCATCTGTGATGTCAGACACAACAGATAAGATATACAACCTTGCAATAGATTTTATTCAGTTTGCCTGCAGGGAAGCGTGCGAAAATAGAGAAAATTGTAACGCACTCAATAAAGAGAAATGCCTCGACCAGTGCAGGGCGTGGGTAAAATTCATGATACGTGGTAATAAGGTATGAGATGGGAAAAGTTAAAAGTATATATAGAGCGATTAAAAGCGCGCTTATCGTTGCTTTTTTTCGGGTGTACGATCGGCATTTTGAAACAATACACGACTTTGAGAGTGCGGGTGAGGATGTCGGGGAGCAATTGTCCTCTGCCGTTAATGAGGCCGTCGATTTTACCGGGCAATGTTTCCCCGATGAATATAAACACCGATTACGTGACGCAGTGAGGAGGGGTTTTAATCGATGATACCTGTAAAAGATTACCGAATATCAAGCCCCTATGGATACCGTATTTTAAAGGGTAAAAAAGAATTTCACGATGGAATAGATTTTGTCAGCAAGTCGGATGATAAAAATGTTTATGCGATAGCCAACGGTATAGTTGAGTATGACATGGACAATTATAACGACGCTCTCCGATGGGTAGACAAACACCATTCTGCCGGTAATATGATAATCGTTAAACACACGATAAACGGCAATTATTATTATGCGCGTTATTTACACTTAGGACAAAACACGGTTAGTAAAAACGACTTTGTCAATGAAGGTGATATTTTAGGGCAATATGGAGACTACGGGTATTCATTCGGCGCACATTTGCATTTTGATTTGTATGATAAAAAATGGCGGAAAATAGACCCGTCATCAATCCTGGGGGTGTGATGAAAGAGTCAAGCAAAGAACGCATACTCATGGCGAAGGGTTTAAAAGACGTAAATGGACCCTGGGAAATGATCGCCTTTCTCTACACCTGGCGACGCCGGGAACTGTGGCAAACAATATCACTTATATCGGTGATGTTTAATATATATTTCGTTGTTCGTTATACGACAATAATCCAATTTTTAATAAAATATTTCACGAGGTAAACAATGGCTATAACCATGACAGACGCTTTAAAAAATACACTTCTTACCGCAGTGGGTGCGGCTCTTTCCGGCGGTACTCTCGTGCTTCAGACTTCCGGCGATGCAGAGGTGGCAACGCTCACCCTGTCGAGTGACGGGAGTAATGCCTTAAATACACCGTCAGGCGGAAGCGCTACATTTAAAACCATAACCGCTGATTCAAGCGCAACGGGTGGGACTGTTGCAAAATTCACGATGTATACAAGCGCCCCTGCCGCTCAATATTCCGGTGTTGTGGCGACGAGTGGCCAGGATTTAGATATCGACAATACTGTCGTTTCCGCCGGGGCCACGGTGAGCGCTGGTACTATTACCGCTTCATTCTGAGGTTAACATGAAAATTAAAATAAATCTGCCCTTAAAAATTAAGGGCAGTATATCCGTAAAAAATCCCGAAGAAAAAAAATCAACAGAAGAAAGCAAAAAAGAGTAGGGAATATAAATGGCTAATTATTTTGTAGACACGACACTTGCAACCGGGAGCAATAACGGAACCTCCACGGATGACGCATGGCAGAACATAGAAACGGCATTAGAGTATAATCATTTTAATGCCGGTGATTATATTTTTGTCAGAAGGGTTTCGGCTTTTTCTGGGGCATCTAGTAATATTGTTATCAACTCTGGTTCTGATGGCACGCGCATTAATTGGATTCATTTTTCGTGTTGGCCTCGTGCAGAATTATCTTTTACGGCAACTTTTACGAACGGATCGACAACAGTTTCCTCTCTGTCTGGAATAACTGCCGATAAAGAACAACATTGTGGCCGTAAAATAAAAAATGATGCAGATGGTAAATGGTATATTATAACAGACATTTCTGGATCAGATTTTATCATTGACAGAGAATATGCCGGAACTACTGCCGCAACTGCGGCGTGTACGATTGAGAAAGATGAACTGTATGACATTGCACAGGCCATAGATGATTCCACATGGACTATAAAGTTATCAACGTGGACCGCCGACGCCGACGATTTGCCGGTAATAGACATGGAAGCAACTGCTTATTATTTGTTGTTCAACGATCCGTATCACTGGAGAATGATGGGCATTCATTTTGTCGGTGGCACGAGTACGGGGACCGTATATGTTGGATCATCTTCACATGTTCAATTTAAGTATTGTCTATTCGAACAAGATCAAAATAACAACTGTTTGTATTGTGCCAGTGAATCAACCATAAACTTTGTTGATCAATGCATTGTTTACGGAAACTCAACGGGGACGAGTCAGAACGGTATCGCCCTGGCTCGTGGGACCAGGCTTATAATGTCTAACTCTGCCATTTATAACATGGGCGGAATGGGTATAGATTCAGGTAACGGTCACTCGGAACTCGACAATGTAAATATTGGCGTAGAGGCAACAAATGACACGTATGACGTGGGACTGGGTATTCATGACCTACACTGGAAAAATGTAAAACTTGGAAGCACAAATAAAATACTTGATGGTATTTTTTATCGTGGTCAGATAATGATCGAAAATTACCAAAAAGTTTTAGGAAATCATTATTGCTTCAATGTCAATGGAATTATGTACAGCGTTCCCGTAGTTGCTGGATCAGGTGATCCATACAAAAGATCGGGCGGGTCCGATATAGTTCTGGCGATCACGCAAAATCAATCATCTGACAGTAGGTCCACTATTTTTGACGGAGTTATGTTGTCGGCCTTTAAAACACTTATCTGGACAGATACGTCAAGTTATACATATAGGTTTTATTGTCAGGCTAATGCTCTGTCAACTACCGCAGCCGAGGTTTTTGTCAAAGCCACGTATGTTGACGCTTATGATGATACTAGTGAATATCATTATGGGACCGTTAAATCCACGCAAACTATTTCTGCCCGATCCGGGGCAGATGATTGGAGTCAATATATTGAGGTTACGGTTCAATTGGCAGTCGCCGGTTGCGTAGAATTGGAAATATTGACCGGGTTTTATGATGCTGATGGCATATTATATATTGATCCAATGGTAGTTATAAGCTAATGTCAGTCGGTGACATAAAGTTTAAAGACGGAAAACCCGTCCGTATATTAAGTTCCGGCACCACCGTTACGGTATACTGGAAAGACGGAAAGCCGTTAATTGTCCATGAATATGTGGCGAGCGGTGGAAATGAGGTTTCGGGATCACACACGCTTGGTAGTTTAATACAAACCGGAACAATGGACATTACGCAAACCGTCGGCGGATCACACACTTTACTTGGTTTGTCGCATAGCGGAACCATTGACATAACACAAGTTATTTCTGGCTCTCATACCCTGCCAGGACTTTCACATTCAGGAACCGTTACGGGAGCAATAAGCGTTTCCGGCTATCATAGTCTTACCAACCTGACACAGTCAGGGACAATTGATATTACGCAAATTATAAGCGGATCGCATACACTTCCCGGCCTTTCTCAATCTGGAGACCTTGACATAATTTACAATCTTTCCGGCTCTCACAGCCTCGGAACGATGTCGATGTCGGGGAATTTATATACCGCTGAGTTTAACGAGATAAGCGGATCGCACACGCTCACTAATTTATCACAGTCCGGAACGATAGATATTATATATAATTTATCCGGCTCCCATACCTTGCCAGGATTATCACAGACGGGAGAAATCGACGTTTCCGGGACGTACGAGGTCAGCGGATCACATAATTTTGATGGCCTTACCCATTCTGGAGACTTGACTTTAATATGCAATATTTCCGGTTCTCACGCTCTGCCTGGTTTGTCTCAATCCGGAGAGCTGCAAATTTCATTTAACACCGCCGAGGTTTCAGGTTCGCACACTCTCGCCGGTTTAAGCATGGCCGGGACCATTACTAATATTATCGCTTATGTTTACTTGTTATGCGGGGAAATTACATTATCTGAATATATCGACTGCGGGACTATTACACTTGATGCTTACATCGACTGTGGGGAGGTTGACTTATGAGCTACACACAAGAGCATGGCTTTAATACTGACATCGGAATAAGGCTGTTATATTTCAAAATAAATTATGCAACAGATATTTCCTCTTACACATTCACAATATACGGGAAAAATAAAACCGATGGACTCACGGACTCGTGGACCGGGACCGTCACATATACCGCCGCGTCAGGGAGCACGCCTGGATATCTTGAAGTAACGGCACAGCCCGACGCCACTATGAGTACGGGGGGATGGGTTTTTCATATAGTGGTAAGCACAGGAACCAAACAATTTACAGTCGGACCGTTCCCCAACGACACCGACAGAAAAGAAATAAAAAGTGACGATTTTTCATAAAAAAATCTATACAGCAAACAAACAGGCGTTAGTATGTCAAACATGAAAGAGCACATAACAAACTTATTCATTCTTTTTCTTTGTTGCCTTGCGTGTTTTTTTTTTGGTGGGTATGTGTTTAGCCGAAAGGCACAGGAAATTCGTATCGTTGAAAAAACTAAAACTGAGTATAAGTACATACGGACTGCGACAACGTGCGAGGATTTCCAAAAAGCCTATAACAGCCCGATAGAAATAGAGGGAGCCGTCAATAAAGATTGGCTTAATGTCGTGGCAAGTGACGGATACAAGCAGAGCGAGCGGGGTTTTAAAATAGCATCTAAACAAAATTGGAATTACGTACTATATGCCGGAGCGGTTGGAATAATAATCGGGGGTGCTACACTGTGGGCGATAAAGAAATAAAAATTCCTTGCGAGGTCTGGTCCAGAGTGGTGGGATTTTTCCGCCCTTATTCTCAATTTAACCCCGGCAAGAAGCAAGAATTTAGAGACAGAAAAACTTACAACGTGGAGGCGTCGTTTGCAAATAGACAAGAATTTATGGTTTCGGACGATAACACTTGAACGTGAATTTTCCCGCCGTGGTGAATCCATATCACGGGGAAAACTTCAAGACGCTTTACAAATACCGCAAGCCCAGGCCCAGGACTTAATATTTGCACTGGAAAATAAAGACGTAATACGGGCCACGCCTGACACCTTCGAGGCCGACGGGGAACGGGCTTTAATCCTTGCTGACGTTCACATCCCATTTCAAGACAAACTCTGTGTTGATGCCATCATGGAATACGGCCTAGAGTATAAACCAACCACAATAATAATTGACGGCGACTTAATAGACTTCTATCAAATTTCCCGGTTCGTTAAAAATCCACAAAAGAAAAGCACGTCCACGGAGATTGAGGAAACAAAAAAATTTTTAACTGAAATGAGACATAATTTCCCTGATGCTAAAATCCTTTATAAATCAGGGAACCATGAGGACCGGCTGGAACATTACATATGTCAATCAGCAACACAGATTTATGACCTTGTTTCCGATCTGTTGCCGGTAAAGTTAAACCTTGCCGGGCTTAATATTCAATATTTAACCGAGCCGTTCGCCGTTGGGAAATTGTGGGTGCTACACGGACACGAGAAACCAGGGGGAAGCTATAACCCTGAATACGTCTGTAATGTAATGTGGAAGTATATTCACGACCATTTCATAGTGGGACACTTTCACCGCAAGCAGCAAAAGACTTTCAAGAATATTTCAGGGCATACTTTCTGGACCGGTTCACTTGGATACTGTGCCGGGGCTATGGACTACGCTATTCTTAATCAATGGACACAGGGATTCTGTACTGTTGACTTTTCGAGGGATGGAAATTTCAGGGCATATAATCACGAAATAAGCGACGGGGAAATATTTTGATACTACCCAAAAAATTAAACATAATGTCCCGTGAATATAAAATCATATTACATGATCAATGGACGTGGGGCGACTCAACGCCTAGATATGGACAAATAATTTATGAGGACGCCGAAATACATCTATATAAAAATCAAACCGAAGACGGCCTCCTGAAGTCCTTAATTCATGAGATTTTACACGGCATAATCGAGGCTCTCAGTATAGTGGAAATAGACACCAATGATAATGCGGAGCGTATAATTGACACGCTGGCCGTGGGTCTCGGTGATACCATCATAAGGAACAAACTACTAAAATGAACACTGAAAATAAAATTAAACTTATAGAAGAGTTGAAACAATACGGAAAATCTCTCTCAAAAGATGAAGCTAGGCGGGAATTACAACAGGCCGGAATAATTGACGAGAACGGAAATTTAACCCCGCCATATCAATAACGCTATCATTCAAACTCCTCCATCTTTGCCCCTTCGGGGGCTTTTTTTTGCTCAAAAAATAATTGATTTTTTTCCAAAAAATTAAAAAAAATTTGATATTTGACTTGACAAAAAGCCAGGCGGTTAGTATATTATATACATAAAGAAAAGGAACGGAGGAAAGGAAATGAAACAATCAGATGTGGATAGAATTAAAAGATTCAATAAAGCTTTCCCCGAATTAAAGGCGGTATACACAGACGAACAGATAATCAAGCATCTTAACGATGCAAAAAAAGAAAAGCGTATAATTGATAAATATATAGAGGGGGCCAAATGAAACTTGAAATATTAGTCCTATCGGTTATAGCATTGATTTTTATTTTACAATTTATCATACGGAAAATATACTATTACATTCGAGATGAAAGGATTGAAAGGTTTAAAAGAAAATATTGTCACGATGAGTTGGTGGAAAGTCATTTCGGGTGCAGTTCGAGTGATTGGTATAATAGCATGGGTATAAAATTCGACGGACGGGAGTGATGTCCCGGCAAGGAGGAGGAAATGAGAACAAGAGAAAAAATGGAACTTGAAAAAATCATTAACAACGAATCAACTCCTGATTGGATGCGGGAATATTATCGAAAATGTCTGGAAAGCAATATTTACCCATTCAAAAAAGAGGTTGAAAAATCAAACAAAATATCTTTTAATGAGGCCGCCGTAATCCTGGGCCGCAAAGGTGGAAAATCCACAAGTGAGGCAAAGAAACGGGCCAGCCGTGAGAACGGAAAAAAGCACGTTAAGCACACATCCACCGTTCAAGATTAGTTCGGAAATCATCCCTCCATGCGTACGTAAAAGGACTTACCAAATCAAGAGAAGTGGGCGGAATCTGAGTGGTGAAATCCCTGGCAAGCAGGTAGGCGAAAGCCTTTTTCCACTGGATTTCGGCCACTTTTTTATTGTCATCATCATATATCATGACATAGGACATTGCCCGCAGGAATTCCATCTTTCCATCAATAGAATCAAGAAGAAAGGTCTTTGTGAAGTTCTTCAGATAATCCACTATATCGAGCACCTTATTAAAATGATTGGATAAATCCTTATTAAGGATGACGAGGCGATCTTCAAGGACTGTAATCTGCGTATTAATCTCATGAGCCTTCTTATCAATTTCTTCTTTGGTGAATTCATCAGAGAGATACATGTCGAGCAGTTTGGATTTTGATGACTGAAGCTCTCTGATCTTCTTGTTACTTTCTGCTCTCTCGCGTTCAGTTACAGATGACTTATCATTCATGATTTCGCTGAATGTTTTCTTTAACCACATTGAATACTGGTCGCTGTACACAATAGTCTCAATATAATCATCAAGGGCAGTTACTATCTCAGATTCTTTAACTATCCTATATTTTCCATTCAATGCTTCACAATGATGATTGTAATACACATCAGACTTAATAACCTTGTAGCCTGTATACATCATTCCGCAATGGGAACACCGGACGTATTTAGACAGATTGTATGTTGTTTCTGATTTTCGGTTTCCGTTATATCTATCATCCATCCGTGAGATGCGCTCTTGGAACAGATCATCAGAGATGACCGGCTCATGAGTCCCTTTTATCCATTCATTTTTATACTGAAACCATCCTGTGTAGAATCTATTGTGAAGTATTTGATGAACTCGTGACTTGGTAAACTCAGCATCCCTTACAGTGGTATATCCATGAGCATTCAAGAGATCAGCTATTTCCTGAAGGGTGTTGCCTGATGAATCATAAAGCTCAAACATATATTTTACAACGGCCATCTTTTCAGGATCGATTATCCAGTTCTTAAGGGAAGCTTCCCACTCATAACCGAGAGGGGCCTTGTGGGCCACACGCCTGTCAAATGCCTTTTCATTGTAACCCCGGCGAACACCTTGAGAGATTTTATCGGACCAATACTCATTGAGTCCTGATGTAACCTTGTCACCGAATTTCTCTTCCGCTGATCGGGTGCTGTCGAGAATCTTGTTGAACTCATACAGGTGGAACTGGACTTCCTGCTTTATCATTTTGTCAACTGTAAGCCAATCCTCATCATTACGGGATATACGGTCATGGTTTTTAAAAATAAGATGTTTAATGTTGTGCTTTTTTGCAAGGCGGATCATTAGATTGAAATCAATTCGCCCTGGAGACCAGGCCGACTCAGTGGTTGCAAACAGGTGAATTATATACAGGTTGTTACGCTGGGCATACGTATTTATTCCTTTGATCTGGGCTGCTTTACTATTTCCATCTTCCTGCTTCTTGGATGAGATACGAGCATAGGCGAAGGCAAGGTTCTTTGTCTTATGATTGCGGGCAGTTTCAATCTTTTCGGCGATCTGGATTTCTAATGAAGATTGCATTTTTGGCGCTCCTCTATGATTTTGATTCGTTTCTCATAGACGGCTGCGAATTCTAGTAACTGAGGAACAATCAGATCTTTGTCAAACTCGAGCTCATTAATAGTAGCATTATGGAATTCATTGTCAATTAATTTCCGGTCTTCGATGGTCATAAATCCTCCTCTAACCATCTATGACCATCCGTTCAAACTGCAGTGCCATGTCAAGCATTTCTGAGCAGTTAAAATGTATTCGGGGATGATATTAGTAAGCCCTTGTCATTTCATCTGGTGGTAATAGAACTGTACCGCGTAGGTGAAGTAACTTATGGTAAAATTATAGATCAACGGCACAGGCTGTAATTACAATCACTATTTAAGGGAGAATGATATGCCCAGATCTTTTGATTATGAAGTCGATCCAAGAACTCAATGCTGGTTGATAACGTCACATGAAACCAATGCGAATGGTTATATATCTGTTAAAAGGATAACAGGCCAGCACTATGCGCATCGTTTAGCATATTCGATAGCTTATGGAGAAATCCCGAAAGGGAAGAGAGTCTTTCATGAATGCGGGAATAAGCGGTGTATAAATCCTGATCATCTTTATGTGAAATAATACAGCGGATGGGATTGTATGTGGTGAACAAAATCGACAAACTGTATAGTTGTAATTTCATCTCCGGCACAATATCTAAATTATGCCAAGATCATTGCATTTCTGTTTGGCTCGCTCCTGTTTTTTCACTGCCTTTTCGATGAGGCTCCGGGTTTTCTTGCGTTCCTTCTCATAGGCCACCCGGAATTTGGGGTCTTTCATCATTTCGGCAAGAACGTCATCGAATGATTGCATAGGCTTCACCTTTAAATTTAAAACTACCGGCCTCGCTATCGGCTCGTCCAGCGGTTGACGTGCATATCTTTTATTTCTTAGCAATCGCAGCAATGGTGCCGAGCCTCAGAAATGTATCAATAACTCTGATGCGGGGTTTCGTCACCTTGCATCGTATCCCGGTAAGAGTATAGGGTTTGGGCCATCTTCTTTTCTATATATGTAACCGATTGATATTCTTTTAAGTAGTACATTAATTCATTTGTACAATTTTACTGAAAAGGCCTTCTTCGCTCGCTCCCGCATCTCGGCCGGCGTATAGTATCTGCCAGTTGCCAGACGAACTGATCGTACATCAGGTGAAAACTTCTCAATCGTCGCTCGGTCGTATTCAACGCCGTCATCGGGGAAATCGCTATGGAGTATCTCTCTTTCCTGAATGGTGAGCTTCTCATTCATGACTCGTTCTCCGGTTGATCGAACTGTGAGATGGGTTTTATTTATTCTTCTTCGTGCTCTTGCTGGTTTTAGTATTATCAGGATCGACAGTGATCTTTCTAACCCGCAATCCTTTTACCTCTTCGCCCTTTTCGTAACGAATAGCATCTTTGAGTGCCGCGATTATTTGTTCACCGATCGATGTATGCTTCTACTTCACTGTGGCTACCTAATATTAGTTTCAGCGCCCTGACTTTCTCTCGCCATGCTAGATATTCTTTGTCCTCACCGATATCGGGAAAATCCATATCTATGACGTCGTCGATGCAGGATATCTTCAGTTCTCTGGTGATTTCCCGTATGGATGCCGAGCTGAGTGATGATTTCGGTTGTTTATTCATGATTTTTCCTATCTCTACAGGTCCAGGGTCACCAATTCCCAGTCAGCAATGTTGCTTTTTCAACAGGGGCCATAATCTCTGCGCAGTGTCGTTTACAGCCACTTCAAAGCTTCATCAATCCGTTTTGACGCCTCTTTCGGGTCGAGGTGTCCGGAGTCTTCAGGACGTATGTCCTTGCATGGTTTGATCCCCAGCATTGTATGGAAAGCTTCTTGCTCCGGCAACAGGGCTCTGCGGAATTCCAGATACTTTTTTCCTTTCTTGGTGAACGCCATGACTTTCTCCTTTTACTATTTATCCTTATACATGCGCTTCGCAATGTCATTTAATATCCCTGACCTGGCCAGAGACTCGAAGTTCTTCAGGGCTTTCTCTTCGTCAAAGGGTTCCCCACACTCATCTTTGTAAATGGTAGTATGACGATTAACCCTTGTCTTCAGGTAGGTAACAAGACCTTCCGCTCTGGCTATTGCTTCAGGAGTGCATCTATCGCGAATACTCATTGCTGATTCCTCGGTTTATATTTTGTCTATCTCTGCCGGACTCTGCTATGTCTATAGTAGTAAAGGTTACGGAAAAGACAAGTATTTTATTATTGCCGGCCTCACCTCACTGCTCGTCCGGCTTATCGTAATCTATATCGTCCGATTCATACGGCGAAATATGCCGGGCCCCGCACTGCGGGCAATCATCATCTACCATACAATCCCAGGCGTCTTCCCACTCATAGTCACAGCGGGGGCAGTGAAAATAGCGATATTGTGAAATACACAATCAGTGCTCGGTACGAATAAATCCAGGGATCCATCTTTTACGGGATTCATTATAAATGTAGAACTCCATGAGTGGCTTATCTGACTCAACCGAGTGGATATAGGGTAGGCCATATATTGGGAAACATCGCCTGATAAATTCGTCATCATCCAGGGTATCCCGGTCGCTGCGGGGATCACTTTCATACATATCAAGATAGATATCCCGAAGCTGAGAGTAATCCTCCTGGAGAAAGTAACACTCGATCAATTCAAGAGCACCGTCCTTCGTATAATACTGTACCGTCTGGGGATCGACTGACTCGCTGGCGCAACATCGGTAATAGTCCATGATTCTGCCTCCTGTTGGTGGGCTTCACGCATTATTAGAATCATTCTGCTTACACTCATACTACCCAATTTGCTATTTTTAAGCGGCGTCTTTGCTATATGGCTTTGTGGTGTTGGATGTACTCCTCTGCTAGAATGGATGTACTGAATTCATGAATTCAGCTCTCATTTTCGAAAACTCTTGACATGACAAGGGTCGATTCCGGGGTGGTTGAAGGGTAAGATATGGTAATGCCTTATGGACAACAAAGTTAACAACACCCTGTTAAACGCTTTAGCGCATACTTGTGCACAATTGAAAGTATCCCCTGAATGGGTATCTCAAATACTTTCCTCTTCCAGACGGGACACGGGAAGTATCAATAAGATACTCGATGAGATTGCTTTTATGCGGCATCATCACCACATCTATGGTTACATGGATGACGGTGAGATATTTTATAACGGCAAGTCAAGCGGATTTGACCGTGTGATTGAACACCTTCGGTATCCAGAACATCCAAATCCTCATATACGGGCACGGCTTTCTGAAATTTACGATTCAGGCCGGCGGCCTATGGCATGTATTTTATATAGTGGGAATAAATCTGAGGATATGGATAAATGGGAGGATTACTTTATAAAATCATATGGTCTGGATAATCTAACCAATATTCGTAATGCCACTCAAAGTCGTAAATCCAGGGATAATGTCAAGTCTCAGTTATTAGCCGTGCTTTATAATTTTGATAACTGGTGTCTTTCTCAAAAGTGGAGTCTTGATCCTAAGGCTCGCAGGAATGATCAGTTGGTGTTAAGATCATTGATCACATTAGCACTTGATCTTGTTAGAACTACAGCTATTTCTGCATCATATCGTGCCATAGCGGAAAAGATAGGCATTAATTTCAAAACTGTGCGGGCGGCTCTTATAAGATTAATATCATTGGGCCATGTCAATCGCATATCTAAAGGTTCATATGGTATCTCGTCGAAATATAACCTGCTCTCGATCCCCGTATGTACCAAAACGGCAAAGTCGGACTGCCGTCGTGATGAGCTGCATAGCCATGCTACCCTGCAAAACCTGTCTGAACCCCTCATAAACACCCGTCACAATGACAAGACCATCGACTGTGAGCCCACTCAAGTGGGCGAACACCATGCATCGGCAGATCGTCAACCCGATCAACAGATCCTTAATGCGATAAGACATATATCGAATCTGGCGTCTCATGACGCGTTTCGTCCAGGTGCTCTCGGCAAGGCTGGATATCAGATCTATTCCTTGATATATCTGCATGAAACACGTGTCACTGCTGCCCAGCTATCTGAGAGACTTCTTATTTCTACAGGTGTTGTGAGACGGTATCTTCAAATTCTTCGGTCTCATGGTGTCATAACCAGAACGGATGGACACTATACTCTTATCAATGATGGCGAGGTGGATTTCAATAGAATCGCATTAGTCTGCCATACCCAGGGAAAGGCTGCTAAACAGCGCAAGCAGCACTACCACGATCGATTGTTTATGTATACTCGATTGTTAGCAGTCCAGTTTGATGTCAATGTAAGCCATGTTAACTGGCATGGCAGCAGAAAACCTGCTTATTCAGTTGTCAGTACTATTGCCGATATGTTGTTTGATCATATAATCGGTATCTATAATGAATTACAGGAAATGAGGATGGTGGCATGAAGCCCGCGAAATACAGGACTGTCTTGTGCTATTCCTTATTGATCAATCACAATAACGCAACATACTAAACAAAAACATACGACATTCTCTGTCCGGTGTTCCTGCCTATTATTAAACTGTTATATTGGTTGCCAGCGAGTCTATAGGTTGAGCCCCCATGAACGAAGATACGATATTTAGACAGCATACGGATTTTATTGCCCGAGGCTCAGCCTGTCCTGGTCGAACACTAAAATGGATTAACTGAACGTCCTGATGCATGGAGCAGCCCCACCGGCACTTTTGTTCTCCAGTCATGACACCCCGGGGGGCTCGCAAGGAATGATTGAAGTCCTATGCTATATACCTGGTAGTATTTAATTCATAAAGGTGGTAATTTTAGCTAAAAAACACCACTATACAAAAACATATGACATTCCTTGTCACAGGTCCTGTTGTATATTGTCCCGATGCATGAGGCATCACCGTCATGAGCGGTCATTTCCCGAATAAAGGAGATACGCTATGAACACCCTCGTGAAATGTGGTATCGTGCTGATCTTGTCTGCTGGTTTTCTGGGCTTTCGTCCCGCTTATATCCTGAATCAGGACTATTTCATCAAGACCTGGTCCCTGGAAGATCAATCCCTCTATCTTGAAGACCCCAACTGGTATTCGTGGTGGATTTACTTCAATGGTGACCGGGAAGATTGTATTGTGTGACAGGAGGCAATCATGGATATACTGGATATACTGATACAACAGATGTATGGATCAAACTTCTGGGACTGGATTACCGCTGTCACGGACGGCATTGTGAGCACTTACGGCTTCTATATCTTCTATGAGGATTTCATCGCCTTTATCCACTGGAAAGACCTGGGCCTGATATGCGTATCGGTCCTGGTTATGATTTTTCTGGTGCGCTCCCAGCGGCGCGGGAAGAAGGTCGACCAGCTCGAGGATAAAAAGAAGGAGCTTTCAGGAGCCATGCAGAGACTCAACGCGGAACTGCGTTGCCGGCAGGAAGAAATACGGAAGTTGAAAATGCATCTTGCATTGACGAAGGACCAGGACCGGGTCGAATGGGAGGTGATGTATCACCGGCAGCCGTCTTATCGAAAGGAGGAAACACACGGGTCTTCCCGGCAAAGGACTGTTGAGAGTCCCGAGGGGCAGGAATTGAAGATTGATGAACTGAGAGAAGCACTGCGTGAGGGAAGGGAGGTCTGCATCGATTACTGTGATGAGCATGGATGCTGGTCATCCCGGCAGATCATTCCCCTTGAGATATCACGCCGGGGCAGCCATGTGTACGTGCGGGCCTGGTGCTCGCTTCGCGACGATGAACGGAGCTTCAGAATTGACCGGATCATTACTGTTGCGTCCGCAGAGAGGATGTGCCTGTAAATTCAGCTGTCATGCATATATCTTTGCCATCCGGCTGACGGTTTCCTGTATCATATTCTTCAGCTCTGCGGGCTCAATCACTTCAGCATCGGAGCCCCAGGACAGGACCCAGCGCTTCACCTCGAAAAGAGACGTAGCCGGGAAGGACAGGGTCACGGTTCCATTCTCATGCTCAAGAATTTCCTGCTGCGCGTGCCACTGACGCTCCAGCACATAGGGAGCCTGCTCTTTGCTGAACCGAACTCTGATGGTATACTCTTTGTCCTCGGTCATGATGCCGAAGCTGCCGTTGATATAGGTGTTGAAATCAAAGTCTTTTGGAATAGTGAAGGACTCTATCTGCATTTCTGCTTCTTCAATGCGCGATATGGCAAAGCGCCGAATGTCACCCTTCATGTGACAGCGGCCGATGAGATACCATTCCCCGCGATAGTTGATGATGTGGTAAGGATCCACGGAACGATGCGTTGCCTCGGTTCCCCCGGCCTTGCGGTGGCCGATCCTGACACACCGTTTCAGCCGCAGTCCATGGGATATAGTGTCCCAGATGGTGGGATTGATCGTGGTTGTGCTTTCCTGGAGGAAGGTGTAGCGCGTATCAATCCATGCAGTGCTGATGCGGATGTTGTCGGGCAGAAAGACCTTCATCTTGTCGAATATGGACTGGAGACGGCTGTAGATGGGTGTGTTCTCGTAGAGCCTCAGGGCCTTCTCGGTGACGCAGATGGCGAAAAAGTCCGATTCACTGATATCCAGGGCAGGAAGATAGAAATTGGGCTCGGTGTAATACCAGCCCTTGCGGGATTTGTCGAAGTCCAGGGGTGCTCCCAGATTGTCCCTCATGTAGTCCAGGTCTCGTTGTATGGTCTTGGTGCTCACCTCATATTCCCGGGCCATGGCACTTGCCGAAAGGTAAGATCCGGAACGTAACTTACTATCGATCATAAGAATTCTGGCCTGGACCAGTTTATAGTTTCTCGGATTCATGTATTTATAACCGCCTTGTAGTTTACCTATATATTCTTTATCGGAAATATTTGCAATATTTATGCACTATACAGGCGTGTACGACACTCGGTGTCCAGGGTTGATTCATATATTAAATATATAAATCAATAGTAAGGAAGGTGCGCCATGCAAAGATTCATTGTATTGGGTATTCTCATTGCCGCAATCGCGGGATGCCAGCCGGCCACACTGCAGGAACGTGAGACGAAAGATATTCTTGAGTTTCCGGGAATGACGAAGAATCAGATATTTGTAAAGTCAATCAACTGGCTTGCCGAGAATTTCCGTTCATCGAAAAGTGTGATTGAGCTGCAGGATAAGGAACAGGGCAAAATCGTCGGTAATATTGTGACCTCGGAGGTTATCTTCATAAGCACGTTTCAATATGAATCAAAGATGATCATTGATATCAAGGATTCCAGGGTCAGGATAACGTATGTTCCTGAAATGGTTGTCATTGATGGCAACCGCCGTCCTTTTTATGGGAATGAAGTCAATAATGCAAAGAAAACATTACAGGATATAACAAGGAGTTACCGTCAGTATATGACCCAGGAAAAGTCTGACTGGTAGTTGAATAACAATTAATAACAGGAGGAACTCATGAAGAAACTTTTACTGCTATTGGGCATCAGCATCATACTGCTTTCTTTCTCGGCCTGTGAGATCACCGGCGATGATGCCGATGTTGCTAATGTCCGCTTCCAGAATGCCATGACAGACGGGAGCTATCCCTATGGCATGAAACTGGGTGACGCCGAGTACAAGGGTGTCATCAACACTGCGGTCACAACTCCCTATGATACGACAGATCCCGGGTCTTATTCCGTGCAACTGTGGAACCCTGCCTCGCAGACATGGTTTACCGATTCGCTGGGGACATTAACAGTGGAGGGCAGCCATTCTTATACGGTGGTGATTGCCGGAACTGTTGATTCATACAATTACTATCTTTTACAGGATGACTGATCGCTGGTAGAGATGGGGGCTCTGCCACGAGCCCCCGGAATTTAAAAGAGAATCATTGGAACACAATCACTATAGACGGAGATGTTATGAACAGATTCAACGATTGGCATCTGGAGTGCTGGTATAAGATAAAACCGGTCGCTCTTTGCGTGTTTAATGACAGTGACTATGAGAGTCACTGGATTAAGAATGCATGGCTCTTTCTCCTCGATGGTGCAGATGAAAAACTGCGAGAGGAACTGATACCGGAACATTCTGTTGTTAATATACGGATAAGACTCTGGCTCCTGGGCCTCTACGAACTTCTATGGAACTTCAAGAAAGCTATCGATTATAACGCCTATGATTATGACCCTGACTCGTGGGCCGGGAACCTGGGCATCAAACCGGATGAGATGCCGGGAAGTATTTCCCGTCAGGATCATGATGAAGAGTCATGCGATGAGAAACTTCCTTCATGGATAACAGATATGCAGAAGACTTTCACGTCTATTATCAGGACAAAGCTTGAGAGCACACAGGAAATACTCAATCTCATGTGTAATGAACAGACATTACTGAGTGCGGAGGATTTCTTTATACAGTATTGTGACCAGAACGAATATCTGATTAAGAATATCGATGATTTTCAAAACATCGAGGATCTGTATGAAGACTACTGCTTTGAACGGAAGCTGCAACTTTCCGAGGAATGGAAAATACATGCCGGGTATGAGTGGGTGGAGAGGATATTTTAGGAGGAACCATGAAAAACAATATTGTCCAATTGAAACCCAATTATCTCCGTATTGAGAATTACAGGAATCACTTTGAAGAGTATCTCGACGACCTGGATGCCTTTGCCGATGTTACCTTTACTGCCGCGGTGAACCTGGCCACATCGGGTGCCTGGAAGACCTGGAACGAAAAGCAGCTTGATGGCGCGCGCATGAATTTTACCAATGCAATGTTGCTCGATACCGGTGATGCAACGGTTGATGAAGTCATGAAACTCTTAGAGGTCCTCAATGGGGCTATTGCAACTCTCAAGCACAGGGCCGGGATTCCAGATTATCAGGGCATGTGATCATTATGAGCCTGCGAGCGATTCGAGATCATGGGAGATTGGGCCTTGCTGTATGGGGGAGGGATAGTTGAAATATGAAAACTTTAATATCAAATAGATTAATCCTTGACTTTAGAAGCTCTAAATCGTAGTCAATACAATGAAATAAAATACATGCGGGGATAAAGGGACAGATGAACACATTATACCCGACCGGTCTTGATAATGAAACATTCAATCTCTTGTCAGAATGCGTAAAACAGGTAGACAGTATAGATCTGGCAGTTCTGCTCGAGGGAGCGAGAAAACATACAGAGAAGGCTCGAGTACAATATGACTTGAATCCTCTTGCAGTGAATGCGCCTCTTGCGGAAGCAATTTTCCAGGTTATCCATCAATCCGTTTCAGCCTGGGACAGCATTCCGGAGCTTGCCAGGCCCTGGTTCCGTGGCATGATTCAGTACTATGTTACAGTTAACGATGGTGATAATGATTTCAATTCATTGCTGGGCTTTGAGGATGATGTTGAAGTAGTAAACGCCTGCCTCAGGTTTGCTGGTATGGATGAACACTGTATTAATCCTGAGGATTTTGATAATGTCTGCTGAAACAACTCTTACACCGGGCATGCGTGTACTGTGCCGCGATGCCGAATGGCTTGTAACCAGGGTCGATATCGCCAACTATTCTACCTACTCACAGGCTGTTTATTGCGTTGGGGCCGATGACCTGGTACGGGGGCATGAAGCGGTATTCCTTACCGATCTCGATCACATCGAGTCTGTCGATCCCCGTAACACTACACTGGTGAAAGATACTTCAACGGGATACAGGCTATCTAAACTCTTTCTCGAAGCGCAGCTTCGACAGATCCCGGCCACGGGTGTTGAGCCGGTTTTCGAGGGTATGGGAGCCTTCGAACTTATGAAATTCCAGGAAGACACGGTGCGGCATGCCCTGTCGCAGTTGCGGCCCCGTCTTCTTCTTGCCGATGCTGTGGGTCTTGGCAAGACCATACAGGTGGGTATGGTGCTTACGGAACTCATCAGGCGGGGACGCGCAGACCGTATTCTGGTACTTGCCCGGAAATCAATGCTGACCCAGTTTCAGTCGGAGTTATGGAACCGCTTCAACATACCGCTGATCCGGCTCGATTCGGCCGGCATTGCCAAACTTCGTCTCAGGATTCCGGCAAACAGGAACCCCTTCGAGGTATACCATCGCGTCATCATCAGCATAGATACCCTGAAGAATGTGGCGCGTTATGAACATTTCCTCGGTGAAACCCGGTGGGACGTGGTCATCATTGACGAGGCCCATAACGTTGCCGGGGCCAGTATTCCTGAAAAGCACAAGAGTTATCGCCTCGCGCGGCTGCTGTCACGCCGTACCGATGCCATGCTGCTGACCACGGCAACGCCACATAATGGCAAGCGGGAAACCTTCGGCCGCCTGATCTCGCTCCTTGACCCGTCGGCCATCCCTGATCCTGAATTCAAGGAATATACGGCCGAGAACGTCAAGGACTTCTTCCTGATGCGCTTCAAAGAAGATGTGCGTAATGAGGCAGGGAAACTCCTGGCTGAACGAAAGGTGGTGGAACTTGCCCGGACCACTGGGGACGCGACTGAAGACGAGGAGAATATCTATGCTCTCCTGGCCGGTTTGCGGCAGGAGAAAACCCCTGGTGATACGGGCAGATCATGGCGCAGCCAGGCACTGGTCCAGTATGGCATCTACAAGCTATTCCTTTCGAGTCCCGAAGCATGTGCGAAGACAGTGGCAAAACGAATCGCAGAAAAGCATTCAAGTGACAGCGATCCCGAAGAGAAGTCCTATCTCACGAAACTCCTGTCTTCACTGGAGAAGCTGGATATTACACAGTCAACAAGGTTCCGTGTACTCCTGGATCAGTTGAAGAGCCTGGAATGGGACGGTTCAAAAAACTGTCCACGAGTACTGGTGTTTACTGAATATCGCGCCACGCAGGATGCCCTGGCCCTGGCCATTGCTGATGAATATGGCATACCATACTCCGAGAAGTTTGAGGACCAGGCAGAACAGGTTATATCTGTTATCCATGGATCAACGCCGGACATCCACCTCATGAAGACCGTCGAGGCCTTCGGTACCGGTTCCGCGCCGGTACGCATCATGATCGCCACTGACGTTGCCTCCGAGGGCATCAACCTCCATCACCAGTGTCACAATATCATCCATTATGACCTTCCATGGTCAGTCATCACCCTTATACAGAGAAACGGCCGCATTGACCGCCTCGGTCAGACCAGGGAACCGCTGCTCCGGTATATCATGGTTAATACAGAGCAGGGCCTGTTGAAAGGTGACTGCGCTATCTTTGAAAGACTCATAAACAAAGTCGAGGAAATCAACAGGCTGAGAAAATCCGGTGAGAGCGTGCTCCAGCTCTACGATCCTGAAGAAGAGGAGAAGTATATTGCCGAGAAGGGAATTCTCGCCGGGGATGTCAATGTTCTTGAGATAAAGGGCAAGCCCGTTTCACCCGAGGCAGCGGCGCTTGAGGACATTCTTGCACAGGCACAGGAGGAAGGCGCCAGGGATCTGAAGGCCCTGTTTTCCAATTCAGCCAATTCGGAAAATCCCGGCAATGCCGGCAGAGATAATTCAGCTTCTCATGTCAAACTGTATGGTGACTGGGATTTTCTCCAGGAGGGATACAGTTATCTCAAGGGCCTGCACCCCGACTATCCTGCCGTCGAGCAGGATGACGACCTCCTGTATTTCACCGCCCCGGAACCGCTGAAGCGCCGGCTCGGCGCGCCGGATATAAAGAGCGATGTCATTTCCGGTTCCACATCGATTCCCGGGGAATCATGGCCCGAGCATGACCGTTTCCGGCTGACCAGCAGCCCTGACCGTGTGGCTAAGGCCATCGAAGGCGCCCGGAATACCTCGGGTTACTGGGCCAAAGAGCTTCTCTGCACGAACCAGAATCCCATTGTCCAGTGGGTCACCGAGAGTCTCCTCATGCAGGTGAAACGGGGAGAGGCTCCCTTTGCCCTTTCGAAGCACCTCGAGCCGGGAGAACTATGCTTCTGTTTCATAGGACAGTTCAGTTCAAAGGCCGGGATGCCGCTCATCGTTGATGCCCATGCCGTGTCTATAAAGACGGGAGGCAGGGACATCAAACCCATGCCCCTCCATGTTCTTTTTGAACGTGCCAGATTCCAGTCAATAACCAATACGGGTGATGAGCCCAATATAAAGGCCGCAGGTATGCTCCTTAAAACAGCCGTAGATCAGAGCGAACTTTACATGAGACTGAAAAACGAGGAACGTGTAAAACAGTTGAGGCCTTTTTTGTTGAAAGAAGAAAGACGCTTGAAGAGCTGGCGAAAATCCCGTGAGTCGCTTTTGCAGGAGCGGATAAAAGAACTGGGAGAATCCCATCCACGGTCAAAACGATTGAAGAACGAACTTGAATGGATGAACGATTATTTAAAAGACAGGGAAAAGTGGCGGGACCTGCATTTCATGCCCGCCAGGGAACCATCGACAAAACTGATCGCCGTTATCGGTGGTCCGAACACATAAGAGAGAGTCGCGATGCCAGTTGATACCTGCATAGAAAACGTGGGCGAGTACCTGAGCTCCCATTACCTTGATAGTACCTTTACCGGTGATATCAAAGACACTCTTGCCATGTGGCGCGATCAGGGGACTCAGTCGGCCCCGTCGCGACTGCAGGCCCTGGGCCGTAACTATTTCCTCGCCAAGACCGAAGCCCTTGAAGATGACGTACCGGAACGGCGCTATCGGGGAGGAAAGTATAGAGAACCATGGCACTACCAGGTTCTCGATGCCCTGGGCTACCATGCCATCACTGCCTTCGATATCGACGTTGACGCGGGACATTACCATGTCCCGGCCCTGGGACAGGTGAAGCGTTACAACCGCCCCTGGCTCGTTATCTGTGAGACCTTCTTTTTGCTGCCCGACGCCAGCCTGAAGGACGGCATGCCTGAAGAAGACCCCTTTGAGATGGAGCCCCTGCCGGAACAGCTTGTCGACCAGGAACACCAGCTGTGCCCTGGCGACTGGACGCGTCTTGCCGGAAAGGTCTTCACCGAAGAGGACGCTCCCCGGTGGATTATGCTGCTGGCGGGAAGCAGGCTACTCCTCCTGGACAAGCGCACCTTTGCCCAGGGACGCTATCTCTCCTTTGACCTGGATGACGCCTACGGCAGGAACGAACGGGAGACCTTTCAGCACGTGGCGGCCTTTCTCTCGGCCGACACCCTGTGTCCCGACGGCGACAGCGGCGAAGTGCTTCACGACAGGCTCGAAGAGCAGAGCCACCGTTTTGCCCACGGCGTTACCGAACGCCTGCAGCTTGCCGTGCGTGAAGCTATCGAGGCCCTGGCCAACGAGTGGGTCAGTGACCGCAGGAAAAGAAAGATATCCTTTACCAGGCGGCAGGCAGATGAAATATCGCCGGGCGCCTCAGAAGAAATAACCGCTGAAGACCTGCGCCACGAGGCGCTCATATTCGTGTACCGCCTTCTTTTCTGCTTTTATGCCGAGGCCCGGGGCGGCGAACTGGGTATACTGCCCATCAATGACGACATTTATCTCATGGGCTATAGCCTGGAATCACTGCGCGACCTGGAACAGGTGCCTCTGACGCCCCACACCGAGAACGGTACCTATTTTATCGAACACCTGAACCGTTTGTTTCACATTATCTATAATGGTCATGAACCGCAGAAACAAGCCGGGGACGCTTTGGGATATACTCCATCAGAAACAACAAAGGCCTTCATCGTGCGCCCCCTTACGGCGACGCTTTTCAATCCCCCAAGGACGCCCCTGTTCAATAAAACTCGCTTCAGTAACCGTTGCATTCAGACAGTCATCCGCAAGCTTTCCCTGAGCGTTGATGACCGCACCAGAACCGTGGGCCGTGTCAATTATGCCGAGCTGGGCATCAACCAGCTCGGGGCCGTGTATGAGGGGCTCCTTTCCTACAAGGGAATGTTCATAGACCGTGATCTCGTTCACGTCAAGCCTGCAGGGAGAGACCTGGCGGACAAGAAGACCCCTTCCTGGTTTGTGCCTGTGGAACGGGAGAACGAATTTACCGCCGACGAGGTGGAGCGTCTCGACAACGGAAAGGCCCGCATCTACAAGAAGGGCGACTTCGTACTGCATCTTTCGGGGATAGACCGGGAGCAGAGCGCTTCGTACTATACACCCGAGGTCTTGACACGCACCCTGGTGGAAGAGGCCCTGCGGGAGCTCCTGAAAGACTGCAAACCTGAAGATGCCGATAAAATACTGAGACTGAAGATATGCGAGCCTGCCATGGGCAGCGGCGCCTTCCTCAACGAGGCGGCAGGGCAGCTCGCCGCAAGGTACCTCGAACTGAAACAGAAAGAGCTGGGCCGCTCCATTGAGCCTTCGCGCTATCCCGATGAGCTGAGAAGGGCTAAACACTACATCACGACGCGCAATGTCTACGGCGTAGACCTGAACGGAACCGCCGTGGAACTGGGGGAACTGTCCCTGTGGCTGGGCTGCATACACCGCCTTCTTGTAAAGGACGGCCAGGGAAAGGACCCCGATCTTCACGAGCCCTGCGCCACGCCCTGGTTTGGCCTGCGCCTGCGCACGGGTAACAGCCTCATCGGCGCCCGCAGAGCGGTCTGGACCGAAGAACAGCTTCTTAAGGGCAAACACCTGGGCAAGGAGAGCGATACGCCCCGGCAGCTCAAACCGGGCGAAAAGCGCGCATCCAACGAGATATATCACTTTCTCATCTTTGATGACGAGATGGTGCCGGCCGGCGCTGACAGACTGATGAAGAAGTTCTGGCCTGAGCGCTGCGGCCGCGCCGCCACATGGAAGAAGAACCAGGTAAAGGCAAAGATCGGTGAAGATGAGATACCTCAACTGTTAGATATATGCGCCCTCATTGATGAGCACTGGGAAGCCTATTCCCGGCAGCGTGAGACAGCTCTTGAGCGCACAGCCTGTACGGCCACGGTCTGGCCCACGGAGGCCCAGTCATCCGAAGCCCTGAGGAAGGGACCCACGCTTGAAGAGCAGGAACGGGTGCGCTCTAATCTCGAGAGCGCCAGCGGTAGCTTCCAGCGCATAAAGCTCATCATGGACGCCTGGTGCGCTCTCTGGTTCTGGCCCCTGGAACAGGCCGATAAGCTGCCCGACCGCCGTGCCTTTATATTAGCTGCCAAACTCCTCCTGGGGCATGACAAACCATCCGATGCAGAAATTGCCTTGATTGAGCAGAACCTTGGTATTGCCATCAAGATGCTTTACAAGACAGCCTCGGCGGAACTGCCCGATTCAGACCAGTTGAGCGAGGCCGTGCCCTGGTTCCAGGTGGTAACCGATGTAGCAGAGGAACAGCGCTTTCATCACTGGGAACTGGTATTCCCCGAGGTGTTGGGGCCTCTCACTTTACAGGGCGGCTTTGACCTGGTGCTGGGGAACCCGCCCTGGATCAAGGCCACCTGGTCCGATGATTCGGTACTGAGTGATTTTGATCCCCTTCTAGGCGTAAGAGAAGAGCAAAGCGCCGTATTTAACAGGGAACGTACCAACCTTTTACAAGATACTCTTAGGCGAAATATTTATACATATCTTTTCAGGATGAACGATGGGTCAGTAACCTTTCTCAATAACCAGAGAATGTACTCAGAACTAAGGGGCATTCAGACAAATCTCTACAAGAACTTTATTGTTCAAACATGGAGTCTTCTTTCTGTTCATGGGATGGGAGGTCTGCTTCATCCTGAAGGAGTTTATGATGATCCAAAAGGTGGGCTATTCCGGCAAGAGTGCTACTTTAGGTTAAAAGGGCATTATCAATTTATTAATAAACTACTATTATTTCAAGATGTTGATGATAATGCAATTTATAGCATCAACATTTATTCAGGAAGCAAAGATGATATAAGTTTTATAAATATAGTCAATTTACTGCATCCGAAAACAATTATCGATTCAATTAATAGAAAGAATGAATGGCAAATTGTTCCCGGAATTAAAAATGATGATAATAATTGGGATCTAAGAGGACACAAGAATAGAGTTATATATGTAATTGATGAAGTAATAAAATTGTTTGCTCAACTATATAATTTAGAAACTGATCACTATAGAGAAACTAAAATGGTGAAAATTCATTGTATTGAATTGATTTCAGTTTTATTTAAAATTGCATCCTATGACAATAAGATTTTCAATTACGAGAATGAATACTATTCAACATTGATGTTTGATGAAACATATGCACAGAGAGATAAAATAATAATACAAGAAAAGAACCCTACTTTTCAACCAAATAAAATTGATGATTGGATAATCACAGGGCCTCAAATTTATAATGCAATTCCATTTTATCAATGCCCGCCAACTATTTATAAAAGTTATCAGGATTATTGTTCTATTGATATATTGGATTTAGAACAAGAATTTATTCCCAAAAGCATATATAGGCCAGGGGAGAAATATTTATCTGGTATTAAAACATGGGAAAATACAGGGAAGAAAGTAACATCTTACTATCGAATCGCTTGGCGTAAAATGGCTTCATTAACAGGAGACAGAACACTACTTGCTACAATACTACCATCAGAAGTAACTCATATAAATGGTATTAATAGTTTATTAATTGAAAATACATATTTATTAGTTCAAATTGGTGGCTCATTACATTCAATAATTTACGATTATTATGTGCGATCAATTGGTGCAGATAATATATTAATCTCTAATCTTAAGCATCTACCAGTATTAATGGATGATGTAATAAATATAAATATTATTAATAGAACATTGCGATTGAATTGTTTAAGCAAACATTATAATGACTTGTGGAAGTCCGTTTGTGATTGCTGCAAAATTTATATTGATAATTTTACTAATAAAGATGCTCGTTTAATTAATGAATATGAACATCCTTGGAAAGAACTCAACACAAATCAATGGGACTGGAAGACCCCTCTGCGCACAGACTTTTCCCGTCGGCAGGCTCTGCTTGAAATTGACGTTCTCGTTGCCATGGCCCTGGGCCTTACTCTCGAAGAGCTTATAACTATCTATCGTGTGCAGTTTCCTGTCATGCGTCAGTACGAGAAGGTGGACGAATACGATGCAAAGGGGCGGCACATACCCAATACGGCGCGCAAGAACCCTGGTGCAAAGGAATTCCGCGAGGCCCGGGAGACCTGGGATCAGACAAGTCCCCTCACGGTAAGCTGGACAATCGATGACGGTCTGAAGGAAGTGACAAAGACCTTTTATCCGCCCTTTGAGAAGGTGGACCGCGAGGCAGACTACGCGAAAGCCTGGGAAGTTTTTACACAACGATTCGCGGAGAAGAAGTGATATGCTGCCAGCCCATCTTGCCGAGAACATACGCCAGCAGATTCTCTACTACCTGCAGTCCACTTTTTCCTTTCGCGACAGGCGGGTGGAGCAGGCCTTTGCCCGTTTTCTCGAAGACCCCGAGGACGGCTTATTCAAGGGCCCCTGGGTGCAGCTCAAACGGCCTTTCAGGCCCGCGCCTGAGGGCATCGAACTTCCTTTTGACATCACCGTCCCCTTTCATCCTTTTCTGCACCAGTACCGGGCCTGGATCCGCCTCACTTCAAAGGAATACAAACCGGAGTCAACAATCATTACCACGGGAACCGGTTCGGGCAAGACCGAGTGCTATCTCTATCCCATACTCGACCACTGTCTCCGTGCCCGGGCAGAAGGCCGGAAAGGTATCAAGGCGATCATCCTTTATCCCATGAACGCCCTGGCAGCGGACCAGGAGAAGCGTTTTGCGAAAACCATCTGGAAAGACACTGCCCTCAGGGAAGCGGGCATCCGCGTGGGCAATTACACGGGCCGCGACATGCACGAGGGCAGTTCCCGTGACTCGGGGACAAAAACCATGGGGGAGGACCACGGCATCAGCAATCACGGGGAACAGCAGAACAATCCTCCCGACATTCTGCTTACCAACTACAAGATGCTGGACTTCCTTCTCATGCGGCCCCGGGACCAGAAGCTCTGGCGCTTCAATGACGGAGATGTGCTGCACTACCTTGTGCTCGATGAACTGCACACCTACGACGGCGCCCAGGGCGCTGATGTGGCCTGCCTTATCAGGCGCCTGAAGGAACGTCTCGGAATCGGGAAGCACCGCCTCTGTGTTATCGGTACCAGCGCAACCCTTGACAACCGGCGGCGTTACGGCGATGAACTGGCCGGCATGGCCGATGTCACTGAAAGCGGCACTGACCGCCTGGCGCGCTTCGCCTCGACCCTCTTTGAGGAAGACATCCAGTCCGCTGACGTTATCGGTGAGGATCGCAAGGAGGTTGAAGAAATAGTACTCCCGATTATTGAGGATTTCGAAATGCCCGATCCGGAACCCTGTGTTCCCCGGGAAGATGAAGATGCGCTATCCTATGCCGTGCGCCAGGCCGCTCTCTGGAAGGCGCCCGTCTACGAAGGGCCGGCTGATTTGCAGGGTGATGAAGCGGAAGAGGCCATCAAGGAATGGTGCGTGGCCCTGGGCGACTGGATAAAGGCAACGCCTATCTTCAGGGAACTGCTGTATGTGTTCAAGAAGGTGGAGGACAGAGATGAGGGGATGCCCACGTTTCAGCAGATTGTGAATGGGCTTGCCGATGCCGACCCCGAACTGAAATCGCTGAATTTCAGGGGACAGCTTGCCCTGGTGGTTTCCTTCTTTGCCCTTATAGACTATGCCAAGGAAGGGGCAGGGGACATGGCTTTCCCCCTGGTGCCCACCCAGGTCCAGCTCTGGGTCCGGGAACTGCGCAGGGTGGGGCGGGTCGTTTCGGCAGATCCCGCCTTTACCTGGCTTGATGAGCCGTTATCCAACAGAAAAACATTGCCGGTCTTTCACTGCAGCGAGTGCCATGAATCGGGCTGGATAGCCCTGCATGACAAGTCGAAGGATTCACAGATCAACGCAAAAGGCGTAGATGGCATACAACTCAGTGATAATCCCACGGCTATTTACCGTGCTTATTTCGGGGCCGAGGACGCTAAAAGCCCCGATATTGTCATTGTCAGCCCCTGGCGGGAAAATACACGGCAGGTAGAATCTCCCAATGGACAGCAGAATCTCCTTGATTTCGAAAACTGGTATCTCCATACCGTGAGCCTGGTCCTCCGCAAGGGGGCCGGGCAGTGCCCTCTCACCGGCGAGGCAACAGGCATGCCGGTCCGGGTAAGCAGGGAGGTGGCGAGAAAGAGCGATACGGGCGAGGTGTATGGTGACCAGCGTTGTCCCTTCTGCGGTTCACGCACCGGGGTTTTCTTTATCGGGGCACAATCGGCCACCATATCCAGCGTTGCTGTTGACGAGATGTTCGGTTCACTGCTTAACAATGATCCCAAGCTCCTGGCCTTTACCGACAGCGTACAGGACGCCTCGCATCGCGCCGGGTTCCTTACGTCACGGACATACCGCTTCACCTTTCGCACGGCCCTGCAGCACGTTGTTGATGAGGCTGGCGATACAGGCCTTCCTCTTGTAGAGACCGGTTCCCGCGTTATCGACTACTGGTCCCGGAGGGGGACCGGGCGCATGGGGAGTGTAAAGAGAGCCATTGAAGCGCTCATCCCGTCAGATCTTCAGCAGTATCCCGACTATATGGATTTCAGGGAATCCCCAGAAGAAGGAAAAGTCCCGGCAAAACTGAGCAGGGAAATAGAGGAGCGACTTACCTGGGAGGCAGTCAGCGAGTTTGGATTCATGAAGACACACGGGCGCACCATGGAAGGGGCCGGAGCATCGGTAATCGGATGGGAGCATTCCTGTGTCCAGGATACGCTGTCTCGTCTCAGGGAGGCCATGCCGGGTATTGATCCAGCCCTTGAGGCCCTTTCTGATGAGCAGTTGCGTTTATGGTTGTCAGGCCTCCTTCGACGACACTCTGAACGGGGCGCCCTGTACCATCCCTATCTCGATTCTTATGCCCGGTATAATTTCTGGGGCAAGAATCCCTTCGGAAGAACGATACCGGGAAGGGAAACCTATCCCTCGGGAAATATGCGCTATAAGCCCGTTCTTATTGTTACTGAAAGGGATAGTCACCACGATAACATACTGGCCCCTTCCCAGGGAGGGAGTTCATTGCCCTGGCACATCGCCTGGTCCAGGCGGGTCTTCAGTCCCCAAAATATAGATGAAACCGCCATACTTGATCTTATCAAGAGACTCCTCAAAATTGGTGTCGCAACAGGCCTTTTCAGAAAGCTGCACCAGGATGGCTCAAAGGAATATTATGCTATAGAGATTAAGCACACCCGTCTTTACAGCGATACGGTGTATCTTGAATGTTCTGAAACGGGACGCCCGCTGGTCTGCCCCGGCCATGAGAGGGAACTGTGGCTCAATGCCCCCAGCATGGATTATTACGGCGCTGCCGGGGTCTATGCACTGCGGGAGTTTACGGCCCGGCAGCGGTATTATCAGGACCGGTACAGGAAGGGCATCATACGGCGCGTTATAGCCCAGGAGCACACGGGCCTTCTGAACACTGAGGAACGGGAGGACCTGGAAAAGGCCTTCTCAAAGGCAAAACATCGCGATGATCCCAACGTGCTTACCTGCACCAGTACCCTCGAAATGGGTATCGACATAGGTGACCTGTCAAGTACCATGCTCTGCTCAATACCGCCCACTACGGCAAGCTATCTCCAGCGCATTGGCCGTGCGGGCCGGGCGACAGGCACCGCACTTATTATATCAATCGTGAACCAGAAACCCCATGATCTGTTCTTCTTTGCCAGGCCCCATGAGATGATTAAAGGTGATATCAATCCTCCGGGATGCTGGCTCGATGCGTCGGCCGTGCTTGTTCGTCAGTATCTTGGTTATTGCTTCGACACCGCCTCGAAACAGGAGATACTGAAGGAGCTTCCCGGTACCTGCTCAAAATTCATCGAAGATATGAACAGCACTACCGGGCATATCCCGAAGCTCATTGAATGGATATCTGTCCATGAAACAGAGCTCCAGGGCTCCTTTCTTGCCAGGTTTTATGCTGATATAATGGATGACACCCGGGAGCGTTTTCTCCAGGAAACGGCTGCTGACCTCATCCATCAGCGGATCCGGCAGGCCGCAGATGAATACGACAGGACGCTGAAAGATATAAACAACGCCCGGAAACGCCTGCAGCAGGATTTGCAGGATCTTGACCAAGGCGATGATGACCGCGGTGAAATAGAGCAGGAACTGCGCATAATGAAGGGCCGCAGGAGTACCCTTGACCGGACAACAACACTGGAGATCCTCACTGACAGCGGACTTCTTCCCAACTACGCCTTCCCGGAGCGGGGTGTCAAGTTTTACGGTGCCGTGTACAATAAGTACAGGGGGCCGATGGAAGAAGAAAGACCTATAGAGCTGACGCGTGCCGCGAGCCAGGCCATCAGGGAACTGGGCCCCCATAACCATTTCTACACGCACAGCCGGCAGTTTGATATACAGCAGTATGCCATCGGAAGTCCTGCGGAGCCTATCATTGAAAAGTGGTCAATATGCGGCCGGTGCGGGCACATGCGTAAAACCGATGAACTCATGAAATCAGAGACACGGACTGCGTGTCCCCAGTGCGGCCACGATGAAGGTCCTGGCAGCCAGCTTGATATCGGTCAAAGCAGGGATTTCATCGAGATGTCCAGGTCCCAGGCCTTTTCCTTCATGGAGCATTATGAAAGTCTTTCGAGCGATAAGAAGGATGAACGCGAGCGTACCTATTACCAGATAGTGAGAAGTTACGATCAGACCATCGAGGCGCCCGTGGGCGCCATGGGAGACGACCGTCTTCCCTTCGGTATTGAGTACAGGTCCTCCATGGTTTTGCGTGAAAACAATGTGGGCTATTATGGAGAAGAAGCAACCGTGCCCTTCGGCCCAGGATATAAAGCTCCCGATGGCGGATACATTCTTTGCAGGCATTGCGGCGTTGTCGTGCCGCCGGGGAAAACACGCGATGATGCCCATCACCGCAGAAGCTGCCCGCGAAGGAAGACCGTAGAGAAACAGAAACAGGAAGGCAGATCAGGCATTATCTATGAATGGGAAAATGTGTACCTCTACCGTGAGCTGAAGTCAGAGGCTATCCGGCTTTTACTTCCCCTTGTCGATGCGGATGATATAGATACGCTCATTGCCTGTTTCTACCTCGGGCTTCGGCTGAAGTTCGAAGGAGATCCGGCAAACCTTCTTATAACAACCCAGGTTATGCCTGATCCTGATTCGGTTATTCAGGAGAAAAATTATCTCGTTATCATGGATGCTGTTCCTGGCGGAACCGGTTACCTGAAGACCCTCTACCAGACAAAGGATGACCTGGGACGGGAAGGGGAAGGTATAGTCGAAGTGATGTGGCTGGCCCTTCTCACTCTTGAAAACTGCAGCTGCAGAAACATGAATGTCACCGGGCAGAAGGATGATACTGATGGATGCTATCGGTGTATAAGAACATATCATCTTCAGTATAATGCCAAACACATAAGCCGTGAGCGCGGGATAGAACTGCTCACGAAACTGATTGCATCGGCTGAACGAAGGGAGCAGAAGCAGAAGCTGGACCAGATAAAGAACGATGCCCTCTTCGAAAGCGTTCTGGAGAGAAACTTTATCATTGCACTGAAGTCCTTTGTTTCCCCTAAAGGAAAGTGGGAAGATACGGTGATAAGGGGAAAGCGCGGTTTCCGCTTTTCTCTTAATGATTCCAGCCGTATCTGGGAGATAGAACTACAGCCCATGCTCGGCATTGGCCAGGGAGTGAGGATCCAGTGTCAACCTGACTTCCTGCTGCGTTGCGATGATGATTCTATAAGGTCCGTTGCCATTTTTACCGACGGCTTCGAGTATCACTGTCATCCGAATAACCGGCTTGCCGATGATTTCAGCAAGCGCCAGTCGATTCTGGAAAGCGGCAATTACCATGTATGGAGCATTACCTGGGACGATCTCGAGACTGCCAGGCGGAAAGAAACGATGGTATGTCATGAGGATATTGTTTCAACCCTGGTCAAGTTCGTCAATAGTATGAAGAGCGGCGGGCAATTTCTGCCAGATCCAGTCAAAGCGGCCGGCAATGGTTTCTCCCAGTTGAAGGCTTTTATTGAATGCCCTGACAGCAGCGCCTGGATTAAACTTGCGAACTTTCTGGCGTATCTTCCTCTGCAATTACATCTATCAGATAATCAGGTGGACAGGATTGATCTTCAGAAAGAGCTTGATAAGTGGAAAGATGGAAGTTCTTCAATAACTCTATCGGCAAATTCAGGTGGCGATTTTGTATACTGTAACAGCTCAGGTTTTGCTCATGATATAATGACAGCGATATTGCAGGAAGATATTATCATAAACAAGAAACAGGAGAATGTGCTCATCTTCGGGCGTCTTGAAGACGACGAGAGTTCTGTTCAGGAAAGTGGATATCGCAATCGATGGAGGCGATTCCTTGCCTGTATGAATTACTACCAGTTCGCGGGCAATTTTGAATTCTGGACTACGCAGCAGATCGAGAACGGCGAAGAGCCGAATATATCACTTTCTCACTCATTACGGTTGAGCGACTCCTGGCAGAAGATCCATGATAGCATCATTCCGTCACTGCAGCAGATTGTTCGGTCTCTTGCGGCTGAAGAAGTTCACGAACCGAAGGTCGAATACTTCAACAATGATGTTGACGAGGCTTCTTTTGCTGAACTTGCCTGGCCGGAACTTGATGTTCCTGTAGCCGTCCTTGCCGGCGAACAGGTCTCATTTGCGTCACAATGGCAACGGCTGGGCTGGAAAGTCGTCACAACAGATGATATATCCTCGCGGGGCCTTGCATGGCTCATAGACCTCATCAAGGGCAATAGACAGGGAGATTAACATGGCTAAAATTGCATTGCATAAGAACTTCATAAAGAACTTTTATAAACTGCCTAACAAGGTACAGAAAAGAGTGTCTGAATTTGTCGATAAATTCCAGAAGGATCCTTATGACCCATCGCTGCATCTGCATCCTGTCAAAGAATCCATGCTCGATAAGAAGGTGCATGGCGCCAATCTTCCTGACGGGTACCGCGCCATAATCATTGTTCCTGATAAAGGTGACACCTTTCTTCTTGTCCACATAGATACTCACGATGAAGCTTACAACTGGGCGCGCAACAAGCGGTTCGAAGTGCATGAAGCAACCGGTATTTTCCAGATATTCGATGTTGAACAGATCGAAAAGATAACGGAAGACAGTGTATCTCCTAAATCTCAAAACGATTATCCTCTGTCCAGATTGTCAGAAGAGGAGCTATTTCAGGCTGGAGTTCCACATCCTCTTATTCCGGCTGTCATGGCAGTGAGAAATGATGATGATTTTGATACCCTGGCGGCGTATCTTCCATCTGACTGTCGCGATGTGCTTTATGGTATAGCCGCAGGGATGAGCCTGGATGAATCTATAGAACAAATGCTGGGTTCCACACGAGATGCAGCCCTGGTGCAAAAGCCCGAGACGAAGGGTGATTTTACAGCTATTGACCAGGGAATAAATTATGATCTTGTTCTCATCGATGGCCAGGAAGAGCTGCGCAAAGTACTGGATGCTCCTCTGGATGAGTGGCGGGTGTTCCTGCATCCGTATCAGAAGAAGCTGGTTTATAAATCACTCAATGGACCGATGAATATTACCGGTGCAGCAGGAACAGGTAAAACCGTAGCGCTTATCCACCGTGCAGTGAATCTTGCCCGACTGCTTCCCAATAAACAGGACAAGATACTGTTTACGACATTCACGACCAACCTCCCCATAACAATCCGGCACCAGTTAAAACAACTCGCTCCTGAGGCGCTTGACAGTATTGAGGTCATTAACCTTCATGCCCTGGCTCGTAATATCTGTATACGGACAGGCTGGAAGGGAACGATTATAACATCAGAGGAATTGTCCCATATTTTTGATAGTGTTATGGATAATGTTAAGCCGGAAAGTATGTCCATGATCAAGGAGGAAATGATCTCTGAGTATAACATGATCATCGATCCTAATGGAATCGATTCAGAAGAGGCATATCTGACGACTGTAAGAACCGACAGACCGAAGATAAGCAGAGCCCAACGCAAGGATGCATGGAATGTGTTCAGGGAAATACAGCGCGCCTTGAAGCAGAGGAACATGCTGACTGCTGAAGGATCAATACACCAGGCCAGGCTGGCTGTTGAATCGGGAAGTTTTCCACGTTATAGGCATGTTCTTGTTGATGAAGTGCAGGACTTCAGTCTTGAGGCATTGCGGTTGATATATGCCCTCAGTCCGATAGAAGAAGTGAGCGATCCTCTCACCATGGCGGGTGACGGGCACCAGCGTATATACCGGAAAAAGATACCATTGAGCAGGGCAGGTATCAATGTACGGGGCCGTTCATACCGATTAAAGATCAATTACAGGACCAGTGAACAGATCAGGGGGTACGCTCAGGGAATTCTTGCCGGGATTGATATAGATGACCTGGATGGCGGAACTGCTGTTACACTGGGAGATCACTCATTGTTCAAGGGACCGGAACCGAGAGTTGTGAAGTGCGAATCCGAGGCCCGGGAGGCTGAAGAAATCAGATCATGGGTGCAATCCCTGATAGATGCTAAGAAATATGATTCCTACCAGATATGTATTGCCCCTTATAAGCCGACAATAGTCGAAGCTCTGACAGCTGCAGGAATAACAACATACCGTCTCCGTGATCGGGAAGCTGATCCCGGTGAATCAGAACCGGGAATAAGAATCGGGTCAATCCATCGCATCAAGGGACTTGAGTTTCGTGCAGTTGCTCTTGCCTGTTCGAATCATGATGATCCCATGAATCGACTGTCTGGCGCCACTCAGGTGGAAAAAGCTGAGCGGTATGTGGCGATTACCAGGGCCAGGGAAGAGGTCCTAGTAACGGTGGCGTAAGGAGGGTGTATGGCAAAGTTCAATGAACATAAAGCATTTATGAAGAAATATCTCAAGTTGTATGAAGAAGGGAAGAGTCAAAGAATATCATTGTCAGATTATGATGGGAAGATGGTCAAAGAACTTATTACTCTCCGTTACCTGAATATAGAAACCTTCAAGGTTTTTGATACTGGGAACGCCGGCTCTATTTATTCATATACGGGAGGTTATCCGTTCACGCCAGAAGGAAAGGTATATTATGAAATGGGCTGGTATCAGGTAGTAAATAAAAGAAGTTGGTACCAATTAACGAGAGATATTGCTGCATTTGTAGGTTTCATTGCCGGGCTAATCTTTACAGTTATAAATATATTGAAACTGCTGAATCAATAAATAAAGAAAACTAAAATAATTATGATATCACAAATGAATTCCTTATTCCAAAAAACAGCCATTGTCCTTACTGCATATCTTGAAAGAGTTCTCCCTGTCATGAGTGATAACTGGTGGGAAGAAACAGTCTTGAAGGTTCTTTCGTTTCAGCAGCGGCAGCGTATCAAGGATAGAAAAATAACATCACTGTCGTCACTGGACCTTGCAGCTCTCTTGCGGGTGCTTGATCAGAACTGGTTTCAGTTATCCACAAAAGAGAATCTTACTTCGGAGTCCCGGCATTATGTCAAGGAGATGCAGACAATACGTAATCGCTGGGCTCATGCCGGCAGTGAACCATTTTCCGTTGATGACATATACCGGGATCTTGATACACTGCAGCGTTTTGCCGCCATGATACAGGCGGATGAAAGTCTCCTGGAGGAAATACGAGCAGAAAAGAATGCTCTTATTATAACAGCGATTAATATTTCTGGGAATGTTTCGGATTCTAAAATTCAGAAGGATGAGCTTTTAGAACGAGCCAGTCAGTTTATCCCAGGTCAGGTTGTTTGTCTCAGGTCCGATCCATCTATTAAGGGAGCTGTTGTAGCTGAAGTAGCTGGAAAGGTGGAGAATCGGTACAAGGTTTTCGTTGTCGATTCCGTCCAGGAATTCTATGCTTCCCAGCTACAGGCTGCCGAGCATTATGACAAAGCCACGCAATTTATCCCTATAGAGCAGTTTCATTCTTATCTGTCAGCCTTGCAAATACAATATCCTGGTATTTCAACACTCTATTCCCTTAATGCTGCCCGTGTTGATTTTATCCCATACCAGTTCAGGCCGGTATTGCGATTCATCCGGTCTGATCGTCCGCGACTCTTGATCGCTGACGGTGTCGGTGTCGGTAAAACAATCGAAGCAGGACTCATTCTCCGTGAACTTCAGGCAAGACGGGATATCCGTTCTGTCCTCATTATTTGCCCTCGTCCGCTCGTTACTGAGCGGAAGTGGGAAATGGAAATGAAGCGTTTTGAGGAGCGTTTTACTGCACTTGATGGAAGCATGCTTCGCTATTGTATTAATGAGATGGATCTCGAAGGTGCATGGCCGGAGCAATATCAGAAAGCAATTGTCCCGTATTCTTTATTAGACGAAGTACTTTTGTATGGTGCAGGTGACAGCAATAGAAAGAAACGACGAAAGGGGCTGCTCGATCTCGATCCACCTCCACGCTTTGATCTCGTAATCGTCGACGAGGCTCATCATGTCAGGAACCCGGAAACGCTCAGGCATCAGGCTGTACGGTATTTCTGTGATCATGCAGAAGCAGTTGTGTTCCTGACTGCAACACCTATTCAGCTGGGAAGCAATGACCTCTTCGTTCTGCTGAATATCCTGCGACCTGACCTCATTATCGATGGAGAGAGCTTTAATCACATGTCAGCACCCAATCCATTTATTAACCGGGCAATAGAGTCAGTTCGTGCACAGCAAAGCGGCTGGGAGAGGCAGGTCAGCTCTGCGCTTGAATCAGCAGAAGCTACGCCATGGGGGCGGTCGATTTTTAAGTTCAATCCAGAATTCAGGCGCATACAAACGATGCTTGAGGGCAGTGCCATTTCTCCGGAAGAACGGGTCCGCCTGATATCCGATCTGGAACAAATGCATACTTTATCCGGCATCATCAGCAGAACGCGGCGTCGTGATATCGGCGATTTTGCCGTCCGAAAACCAGAGACAGTTACCGTCCCATTTACAGATCAGCAGAAAGCTCTGCATGATGAACTCTTGGCAGTGCAGGCTGAAATATTCAGCATCATCCATGGTAGTCGATATCTGCATTTCATGATGTCGACCATACGACGGCAGACCGCCAGCTGTATTTACGGACTGGCGCCTTTAATCGATGACATACTTGACAGGCATCTGGATGAGATTCTATTGTTTGATGAAGACGATGGGGATGTTCCACTACAAATCGATATGGATGGGATTATCGAGTCGCGGATCCAGTCGATCCGCGATAAAGCCCGTGTCATTGACAGGAAAGATCCAAAGCTGGAATCCCTGAGCAAGATTATCAGGGATAAACAGGATTTACCAAACAACAAGATCATGGTGTTCAGTACTTTTATTCATACTTTAAAATATCTTTATAAACACCTTGCCGGTTATGGCTTCCGAGTCGGATTGATGTATGGCGGCACCCTCGATGAAGACAGGCTGCTTATGCGCAACCGGTTTAAACAACCTCGAGAAGCGCAGGACACTATTGATATTCTACTGTTTTCCGAGATAGGCTGCGAAGGGCTGGATTATCAGTTCTGTGATTGCATCGTAAACTATGACTTGCCCTGGAATCCCATGAGGGTGGAGCAGCGTATCGGGCGTATTGACCGGAATGGGCAGAAAAGCGAGAGCGTCGCCATATACAATCTCATAACACCGGGAACCGTAGATGCCGATATTTACAACCGATGCCTTCTGCGTATTGGCGTTTTCAACAGTGCTCTCGGTGGGGGAGAAGAGATCCTCGGTGAAATAACAAGGGAAATCAAGAATATAGCTGAAAGCATATCCCTTACTGATGAAGAGCGTGCTGAAAAGCTCCAACAACTGGCTGACAACAAGATCCGATTGATACAGGAGCAGGAAGAGTTAGAGCAGAAGCAAATGGAACTTTTCGGCATTAGGCTCCCTCTTGAACAAATGAAGAAAGAAATAAAACAGGCATCGAGTTACTGGCTTTCTCCCGAGTCCCTATTGAGGCTCGTAACTGTATATCTGAAAAATGTCTGCGGGAAGGATCATGTCGGCATTCTTGGCGATAAACCGCTTAAAACCATGCGTCTTTCCCAGGAAGCACGAAATACACTGCTAAAAGATTATGAACAAATATCAAGAATGAATACACCTGTATTCCGAGAATGGGAAACATGGTTAAAGGGAACAAATCCCCATCTTCCTCTCACCTTTGATTCGAAATGCGCCATGGATCATCCCGAGGCCGCATTCATCATGCCGCTCCACCCACTTGTGAAGCAGGCAGCCCAATCATTCAAACATGATAAGCGTATTATCACAGCTATAAAGGTAATAAACAATGAAGTGAAACCGGGAATCTATGGATGCGCCATATATCAGTGGCGGTATCTTGGTATCAGAGAAGACCTGGTGCTTAAACCTGTCGCATCAATAGAGTATCTTGACCATCATATAGCCACATTTCTTGAGGAAGCCGTTGTTGCCGAAGAGCAGGAAGCTGCTGGAATCAAAGAATCACAGTGGGATGATATTGAACAGCAACATCATAGGTTGTGGTCTGAAGCCAGGATTGAACATCAGCGCAGGACAAAGGAATTGGCTCAGTATCGGAAGGAGAGTCTCGCCACCAGTCACAATGCCCGTGTGTCACTTCTTGAAGAGCAGTTGCGGAAAACTGACAATGAGAAGATTAAGAGAATGAGGCAGGGACAAATCTCGGCAGCGGAAGCAGATTATGCCCGACGCATCCAGGGAATCGATATTGCCATGGAACGTGCAGATATTATCGCTACGCCGGTAGCTTTTGCAGTGATTATAATTGAGAAGGGTGCGTAGATGGGATTCCTAGAGGAACTGTACCAAAGAAGGAAGATGTTGGCAGATGTTCTATCGATGGAGGAATATTCAGGAATAAAATCGATAGTAAAAGATTTATATCCCGATAGAGTTCACTTTATCTATGAATTACTACAGAATGCAGAGGATGCTAATGCTCATAATGCTTTATTTATCCTTGAAGATGATGGATTAATTTTTGAACATGATGGACGCCCATTTAATGAAGCAGATATCGAAGGTATTTCTAATATTGGAAGGGGTACTAAATCAGAAGATCAGAATACAATTGGCCAATTTGGAGTTGGATTTAAAGCTGTTTTTGCATATACAGAAACACCATATATTTACTCACCTACATATTCATTTAAAATATGCGATTTAGTTTTACCTGTAGAAATCCCACAAAAGCCAAATCTAAACGAAAAAACCAGATTTGAGTTTCCATTTAATAATTCTGAAAAACAAGCAGGTGAAGCATACAATGAAATAAGGCGAGGTTTGTCGGACTTATCTGATGAAACACTCCTATTCCTTTCTAGTATTGATAAACTGACATGGCAACTTAGTGAAGAGAATGGATGCAGTTTGTCGAGGATTGAACACTCGGCTACTCATATAGAGATTATAAAACAAGGAAATATGTCTGATAATCTATGTAACCACTTTTTACGATTTATGGCAGAAGTAGATGGGTTAGAAAGACAAAAAGTGGCGATAGCCTATAAGCTGAATTATCTAAATGATATTTCAAATTATCTTGAAAAGAAGCCCTTAGTTGAGCAGTTTCGGATTGATTCTGTTAATCCTGGACTTGTGGCTATTTACTTTCCCGCAGAAAAGGAAACATCGGGAATGCGTTTTCATCTTCATGCTCCCTTTGTGCCAGAATTAAGCAGAGCAAGTGTTAAAGATTGTAAGGAGAATGATTCACTATATGAACAACTTGCTAAATTAGCCGTAACATCATTAGAGATAATCCGAGATTCTGGTTTTCTGACCAGAGAGTTTCTTGGTGTACTGCCAAATCACCATGATACAATTCCTGAAAGATACCAGTGCATTCGGACTGCAATAATAGATTCAATGAATAATAAACCGCTTACTCCAACATATACAGGATCACATTATCCAGCATATCATCTGCTTCAAGCTAGACAATTATTAAAGGATTTATTAAATGAAGAAGATCTCGAGTTTTTAATAGATTATGAGGGCATCCCCCCAAAGTGGGCCATTGCTAACCCTAAAAATACTGATGCAGATCATTTCCTTTCTGGACTAGGTGTAAAAAAGTGGGATGTGCTATCCTTTGTAGAGATGCTTAGGAATAAAACATCAGCAATAATATTAAAAGATGGGCCACCGTTAAATATTCAACCTAAGGAAGTGATGGAATGGTTGGAAAGTAAACCGTATGAATGGACTCAAACTATGTATTCTTTGCTGTTTGAAGAGTTATCGTCATATAGTTATGAATATCAAATTAATGATTTTATTGAATGCTTTAAGCACCTTCGAATTGTAAGACGTAATAAGGAGGGATATGGGGTTGCAAGTGAATGCTTTTTCCCTGTGGAAGAAGATAACGATGAAATCAATTTCCCTCGTGTGGCAATTCAAACATATACGAGTGGTAAAAGCAAATTACAACAGAAGAATGCAAAGGAGTTTTTAGAAAGAATAGGAGTCAGGACGGTCGGAGATGCTGAATTAATTGAAGTCATTCTAAAACAGAGATATTCTGTTGAAGAAAATAATGTTGCCTCGAAAGTATATTTAGATGATTTAATGCGTTTTATGCGATTAGTTGAGAAAAGTCCAAACCATTCCAATCTATTCTCGTCGTATAATTTTCTTCAATGCACAAATGGAGATTGGGTTTCTCCTGATATTCTATTTTTAGATTTGCCATATGAAGATACTGGCCTTGCCTCGTTCTATGAAGCTCTTGGGGATGAAGCTTTTCGATTTGAATTGTCTGAAAAATATTATGATTCTGTAAGTGATGTTAATCTATTTATTAGCTTTATAAAAGCAGTTGGTGTTCAATTCGAATTACCAATAAAGCTGGTATCTTGTCAATACAATAGTCAATGGAATTACCTCAATAATGGCTGGAAAAGAAACATGGGCGTTAAGGTTAATCGTGATTATACAATAGATTATCTTCAAAATGCTTTAGAATGTCCATCACTTCGCTTGTCTAAACTTATATGGCGCTTGATTGGTCAATTCGATGAAAAATATCTAATTGCAACATTTAGTAAGAATAATTATGAAGCAGATCGAGTTGTAAATTCCCAACTCGTAAACATACTCGAACAGGCTACTTGGGTCCCTCTGAAAGATGGAAGTTATGTGAGACCCTGCGATGCTTCACGTAATCAGTTACCAGGTGGCTTCCCATATGATGAGGAGAAGGAATGGTTAAATCGTGTCAAGTTTGGTCAAAATGCTGATTCAATGAAAGATAAACTAATTTATTGTGAGGTACTTGGAATTTCTGATGAGGAATTGGAGTTAACCAAGGCTTTACAGGAATATCCTGATTTGAAAGCAGAAGTTCTTAATATGATTAAGCGAAGGAAAACAGTGTCATTCCCGCAAAGACCAGTGGTCAATTTAGAACGAAGGCAGGAAAAACTAAAAGATCAAGTTGATGAGTCATCAGATAAGAAGTTCGAAAAACGGAGTCGTAGTGTGCGGACTTCTTCTGGCTCTATTGACCAGGATACATGGTTGCGCGCTATGTATACCAATGAAGACGAAGAGATGATTTGTCAGATATGTAAGGAAGAGATGCCTTTCAGAAAACGTGACGGTGAATATTATTTTGAAGCTGTTGAAGCGTTTCCCGGAGATTATTTCAGTAAGGAACTTGAAGCCCAATACCTTGCGCTCTGTCCGTTGTGCGCTGCTATGTATAAAGAACTTATCAAGAAGAACGATAGTGCATGTAAAGAGTTATTTCAGAACTTGCTGCAATCCGAGGATTTGGAAATACCAATGCGGTTGGGAGAGAGAGAAACCAGCATTAGGTTCGTAGAGACGCACATTGTTGATATCAGGACAATATTACAGGGGAAGGACTGAATGTGGTTGATCTAATTAATAATTTGAGAATATAATGAGGAAATATAATATGTGGTATTTTGCCTACGGATCAAATATGAATCTTGAAAGATTGATCAGTCGGATTGGATATGCACCAGAACGGGCCAGAGGAATATTGAAAGGATACAGGCTCCTCTTCAACAAAGTAGTAACTGATCGTCCAGGTGAAGGTTATGCGAATATCATGTTTTATGGAACCAGTGTCGTAGAGGGAATAGTATATCGCATTGAGGCTGGTGGTTTGGCAAAATTGGATAAATGTGAAGGTGTTCCTGCACATTATTACAGGGAGCAATTATCTATCGAGATTGATAGTGACGGCCTTGTTGATGCGGAAGTCTATATCGCCAGGGATGAAATGATTCGAGATGGGCTGTTGCCTTCGGCAAAGTACTTAGGGTGTCTGCTGGCGGGGAAGGAATTCTTATCCGAAGAATATTATAGTAAGTTGCTTAATATGAAGACGATTGATTGAATGGAAGGGAGCCAAACTCGTCTAATATATTAACAGAAGGACTATATTGACATGGAAAAGAAGCGAGAAGAAATAGCAAAAGCAATCAAGACTTATATAAAAGCTAGAAAGCATTTTCTTGTTGTATCTGAAAAGAATTCGGAGTATCTCACAGGTAATGATAATATAATTGGCAGAATAGGTGAATACTATGCCATAAGATTTCTTGAATCTCAAGGAAGAACATTCAAGAAGGCAGCATCTAATTCACAAGCAGGGTATGACCTCATTTGTGATAATATTAAAATATCAGTGAAGATCATCACTGCAGAAAGTATGAGTCAGCGTACATCACGCCTCACCGGTGAATGGGATGAGTTATTTCTTATTGAGCTCAATGAAAGTTATAGACCTTCAAGAATTGGTCATTTGACAAAACAGCAACATAATAAGGCATCTAAAGAGAATCCATCTTATAGCAAGAATCCATATATCAAGATCACTATGCTGGGATCCAGTGGTCTTATTAGTCGTTACGGTAAAGTTTACACAGAACTTCAGGATTATCTTGAATAGTAGGGCAGGCAGAGTCACAGAAAGAGTCAGCTTGATCAGATACCAAGATACTTCATCCCCTATTCCCTAACAACCCCTCGGCCAGTCTCATGATGACATCATTCATGGCCAGCCTCTCCCGCCATTCCCTGGGGATTCCTTCGATTCCATAATACGCCCCGGCAATCTGTCCGTAAATGGCGCCGGTTGTATCAGCGTCATCTCCCAGGTTCACGGCCAGCAGGCAGCCTTCTCGGAAGTCTTTGCCATGATAAAAGGCCCATAGGGCCGCTTCCAGGGATTTGACCACATACCCGGAGCCCTTGATCTCAGGCGGGTTCTTCTCCCGGAATGATCCGCATGCGATGACATCGATTTCCGGGCAGAGCGGTTCACGATCCCAGAGACCGGTTTCAGGCGCGTAACGAGCTCTCAGTAGCTCATCTTTGGATATTTCATTGACAGCACCAACTATGAGTCCCCCGAAGTATCGACAGGCGTCTATGCAGGTCACTGCTCCGTGTGTTGTCCGGGAGCTTTCACCACTCATCCGCACTGCCTTTTCCGGATCGCGGGCAAAGTAGAGCGGCACCGGCGCAAGACGCATGAGGCTACCATTACCGGCTGATCTTGGTGAAGATGAACCGGCAATCGGATCCCCTGTTTCCAAAAAGGTGTCCAGCGCTCTGGATACGGTATTGCCGATATCGAAGCAAATACCCTTACTACTCAGGTGACCATGGTGCCGCCAGCGTACGTACCGTTCCATCTGGTCCCGGGTGTCGAAGCCATGGCATTCAATAAGGCTTTCGGTCAGGCACAGGGCCATGGAGGTGTCATCTGTCCACTGTCCCGGCTTGAGATGAAAGGGCCCGCCGCCAACCATGTCAGTGATTGGCGCAAAACTGCCCGGGGCCCTAAACTCCAAGGTGGTTCCCAGTGCATCTCCTGCTGCCAGTCCTACAAGGGCTCCCATATATCGGTCTTTCTCCGTGATCATCAGGTCTCCATCCAGTTCAGGATATAACGCACCTGTTCGTCAGTTTCCGGCGAACTTCTATCCTTCGATTTGGGACACTCTTTCCACAGCGCATGCAGGCGGTCCAGGGCCGCCTGCCCCGGGTATCCATGTCGGGCCAGCCAGCATCCGACGATCACGCCAGTCCGTCCCACACCGCCCCAGCAGTGAACATACACAACGCCGCTCCGGGCTATCTCCGCATCGATGGTATCGAGAATTTCCACAGTCATTTCAAGCGATTCCGGTACCGACACGTCACGAATAGGGAAAGGAATATGCTGGGCTGTGATCAGGAACTCCGAGTAGGAATCGAGCAAGTCGTCTTCGTGGGTGAGGTCTATAAACAGTGTGATTCCGGCTTCCTGCAGAGCCGTCATTTTTGTTCTGGATGAAACTGTGTCTACATCACGGGGATATTCCCCGGCGAGGAATTGTCCGGGGACGACCCAGTAAGAGTTGTGGATGGGGTGTTTCATAATAATATATTTTCTACGACTAGTTTATTCAGGGCCTTTCAGCTGTCCCTTCTTAGCTAGTGTGTTATATTTCCCGTTAGGAGTATTGTAGTTGCGTGCTAATAGCTCCTGGGATGCATTATGAATATAATTAAAAACCAGTTTTTTCCTTTCGAGATAGAACCTTGCATTCTTGTACATATACTCAAGAATAATCACAGCATGTTTTCCAGTGTATTGCAGTACAAACACATTTTCCTTCCCTTTAGGCTGCACTTTTACAGGTTTAATACTTAATAATCGAAATATACTATTTGATAGTCCCTGGAGGAAATGCTTTGTCCCTAAGATCCGTAAACGCGGAACATAATAATATTTACGTTTCCCATCTACAACTTGTGAGTTCTTGGTAACTCCAATTGTACCATCACCATCGATGTACCCTCGTACAAAGTGCTGTTCGGATTTATAAGGGCGGAATGTTGGCCATCGTAATTTCAAACTTTTATGTTTGGCCGGCATATATCTAAGCAATAATTTTATTAGCTTTCTATCTGTTATTTTCAAACTGACGGCATTGGTTTTAGGTTTCTCGGATATTATACTTTCAGGTGAAATAGAATTTCTCAGCTTTTCAAGCCATGTTTTATCATCTTTGTTTACAGTTAGGGTAACAGAATTCTCTTTTATTATTATATGCCCATCAGCTGCAATGACTGCGATAAAATACCCCATTAACTCATCATCTTGGAAGAATTGAGGCAATATATGATATTTCTGTTTAAATAGATTGAGGTGTGCGGTAGAACGTGGTCGTTGTGTCAGTTTAATCCCTCTTATCCTGAGAATGCTTTTAAGTTTTGTAAAGCCTTTTGGTTTTAGGTATACCGGGATTGCCGAGGCAAGTTCTTTATATCCACGATTCTTCATTTCACAGGGTGATAACCAGTATTTTGGGGCAATAGTATCATACATCTTTATTGCCTCTTCAACGACTCGCTTCTTTGTCCAATAACCGGAATCATGCCGTTTTTTATAATCATTATATGTTTTTAATCCGAGACTTCTCGCGGCATTTCCACTATTCCCATATAACCTTCTGATAAATGGAATCAAATCGCCATTGCCCCTTTTTATTAAATCTGAATGTGTTGGAAAGTATCCCTGTTTAGCTGCAATTCGCATAATGCTATTGTTAAAGGCATCATAGTCCCATGAAATTAATATTCTATATTCTTCTGCTGTTGGAATACCTAATTGGTCAGCTACAAATTTAGATCCGTTAAAATACTTTATAGAAGCTATTATAGAGGATTGATTAATCTCTGTAAGCTCTCTTTGGGAAGGGAGATAGCCTAAATCGTCAATAAGAGGTTGTAATTCTTTCAGCAAGTTATTCCAGTTACGCCAATATCCACGCTCTCTCCTGGGGAAAGCATAATTATGACCTTCAGATTTTAATATCGCACGCAAATTATTAAATTGGATTTTCTCATCAATTGCATATCTTAGATCATTTCTGTTGAATTGCATTAACTGTTCTGGAGTGGCCCAAGTTGGAAGATTGTTCTGAATGTGGAAATTGATATATTCCGATTTGATCCGATCTATTGTCCAGTAGTTGGGATTATGTTTATGATTCATTTCTTGGTGAGTAAGGAGGTTTAATGATATTGCTACAGCCTGAAGTCCTTTTCCCTTTCTATTTATATAATTGATAATGTCATATCGTTTCTGTTTTTTCAGATATTCAATTGGCGGGATTGAATTGAATTCTTTAATATAGGGCAAAAGCTCTTTTCTTAAATCCTCTAAAGACTTTATCTTAGTCATTAGAATCACCTCTAATAGATATTATATAATTAATTTATGTTTAGTCAATATTATGAATTAACTAAAATAGTAATTGCATATCTAGGATTATTGAATCAACTTTTTAATCATAATAATTCCTTGGCAAATCGCTCAGATACATATTCAAGGCACTTATCTTCATTGGAATCCAACCGAACGATGAATTGCAGTAGCTTTTTGCCTTTATCAATGTCAATTAATGCCGACACATCATGTGTCGGTACGAAGAGGTAGATCTCGGCTACATCATTATGGATTGCTTTGTAAAGCTCAAGAGCTGTGTCTCGTATCACTTCTGTGAACATTTCAATATCCATTCTGTTTTCCTTCCTGTCCTTTATTTTCATCAATGATTCCAGAACGAATCTGTAATTCTCGCTATTCAACAGCTATTTAATTTTGAGGAGCATTGCGCACGTCGGATAACAGCCTACGTGCTGCAACCGGCAGGGGCTGGCGCCCCTGCCGGGCCTATTGCATTTAAGTTCTTCACAGAAAACCCCGGGGGGCTCGAAACGATTTTGCATGGGTATTACCTGAATACCAGGTGTGTGTTATGCGGAGACTGTGATTGTTTTTATATACCGTGTTGTCTGGCCTGATGTTTGTAGATTATATCGTCTTTTAAATATAAAGGGTTCAGCATGGTGTTGTATATTGCATGGTAATGAATATGTGATGCAGGCCCCGAATAACAAAGGATATAATGAGTCAAGCATCATTATATAACTATAGCAATCAATGGTATGAATAATTCTTGCAATATTCTGGCATTGCGAAAGTTATTGACAACAAACCGTTTTATTAGAGTGTTGCATGATGCGCCATTTTGTAGTATCAAGTTCAGGGCTTTCGGGGGATTACGTTTACAATGCATCGATTTCATTTCTATTTTAGCAGGATTTTACCCGTATTGTTTTTTGTTGTCACAGCAGGAACGGTTTTTGCACAGGAGGAACCCTCTCCAAACCAAAAATCCGATTCCATTAAAACCAGGGGGCAGAAAACTTATTTCTCGGGTTTTGAATCAAAGAATGTTCCTATGGCCCTCCGGAAAACCTTGAAATCCATGACCGGGGATAACCTGGACCGTTTGAAGGGGTGCTTCCTGATGAAGGAGCCAGATTCAATGGTATCGGAGAAATCTCCCGGTTGTTTTTCCCGGGACTGTGTCATTAAAACCGCGGGAGAACAGGACGCCGAAAAGATACTCTATGCTTCCATCACCGAACTGCGGAGAAATGTGCGGACCCAGATCGATAAAGAAGGTTATGGACAGTATCTTCTCCAGGATAATGAAACGGTGAAGTATCAGGTCACCATGGTACTCATGGACGGGAAGGGTGACGTACTGATAAGCCTTAAGGAAAAGACAACCGGGAGAACACTGAAAAGGACCCTTAAGGACATGGTCGCAAAGCTCGCTCCCTATTTCGAACCGGTGGTCATTGAAGAACCGGTGAAGGAGGTCGACCTGAGAGAGGAATTTCTCGCAGGTTCCCTTGATTATCTCGGGCCCATAAACAAGTTCACCAACATGAGTAACGGCGGGGGCGGTATTACCCTGAGCGGCGGTCTGGCTAATTATATTGCGGCCAACAGCATTTTTATTCTGGATGTCGGGTATGGTTATTACAGGAGCGAGCATTCCCTGGTCTCTTCGCTTCAAACGCTGCGACTGCAGATCGGCGGCGGGTATCTTTACAACGCATATGGTCCGGTGCGGATCAATCCCCTGATTGGCATGGGCGTGCATACTTCCTTTGTGCGTGAGACATCGGGAAATGTATATACCTTTACAGATACTCTCGTACAGCTGTCCTGTCCCGTTATATATAAACTGAATAGAGATTACATGTTTTTTCTGTCACCGGCCCTGACACTCTTTTTTGAGGATCATAACGTTGGAACACTGTGGAGTATGAGTTTCGGTGTGCGTTATTTTATCTCATTATTCCATGATGCGAGGCTGTAGTTATTCTATAAAGTAAATTTCATTCGAGGCGGCTTTATGATGAAACGAAACAAGAAACTGGTGAATGTGAGATTTCAGCTCAGCGCGGCGATCAAGATATCTGCTTTTTCCCTGTCGGCTTTCGTGGTGATCAGCCTTATTCTGGGCATGCTTTCCTTCAGGAACAGCCATGAGATTGTAACCAACATGACGGAGCTGGAAAAAGCGGTCACCGTAGAGAAGAACCTGGTGAAGGCCTTCACTGTATTTGCCCGGAGGGTTGAGGGGAATGGGTTGTCCCTCTATAGCAATAAGATATTCAGCGATCACGAAGAAAGCATGAAGACTATAGACCGGTTTGTCGACCTGACCAAAACCATCGCTTTTCAGAATTACATTACCCTGGCCGCCATCATCGTCGTGGGGCTGGTTCAGATCATCGCTCTTTTTGTCTTTATGATCCGTTTCACGCACCGGGTGTCAGGGCCTGAGTATGTACTGGAAAAGCATCTTGATGATATGCTGAGCGGCAGGGAGCCGGATTTCCGCCCGCTCAGGGACAAGGATGCTCTTGCCGGGATCTATGATCGTGTGCAGCGGCTTCATAAAATGATGAAAACACGGTAAAGTGAACTAAGAAAATCAGGTGATAACTATGCGTCGACGATTTACCATTCTGAAACTCTGGACTCTTATGGGTCTGTTGTTCCTCATCATTCCTGTTGGATGTGTACGCCAGGAAGAGAGTCCGGGCAGTGACACTCCGCGGGAAGGTGAGATGCTTTCCATGAGCGCACGGTATCCTGAAGCAGGTGATCATGTGCCCACGTCGTCATCCATGTGGATAAGTTTTAGCGCCGCCCTGGATTCTGATTCGGTCAACGGTGATTCGGTCATACTTCGTGACGAACAGGGACAGCAGGTTGACGCCCTGGTCCTGAATACTGCCATGGCCGGAACAGTGAAAGTGGAGCCCTCTTCGCCGCTTGATCCCGGGTCTCATTATTCACTGGAAGTCACCACTGAACTGACCGCTCTGGACGGATGTGCCCTTGAGGAGAATCAGTCCTGGGAATTCACCACCACGGCAGGAGCGGATATAACGGCGCCCCATCTGGATGAAGCATCCTTGGTCCCTGCCGACGGAGAAGGTGAGGCTGCGGGCGACATGATTTCCCTGGCTATTGAAGAAGATTATGCCCTGGATCCATTGACTATCAACAGCACAACCGTGACGCTCACCAATGATACCGATACCGTCGTGGATGCCCGCATCGTTTATGATGCCCTTACGGGCACCATAAGAATAACACCTCTTGCGCGACTTGCGTCAGACGGGAGGTATCTTGTCACAGTTGCCGGTATCGCCGACATGTCGGGTAACCTTCTCGACAATCCCGCGGCCTGGTCCTTTACGGTCATGGATTACGTTGCCCCGGAAATCCTCTCGGTCTCGCCGGACACCGATGATCCTCTCCCTGTGGATGCTGCAATCACCGTGACTTTCAGCGAGGATATGATCCCGGAAACGGTAAACGCCGGGACGATATCATTGACCGATGAACTGGGGAATTCCGTCCCCGGAACGGTATCCTATGACGCTGCCGGGCGCAGCGTGGAGTTCACACCTGCTGGTGAACTTACAGGCAGCATGACCTATACCTTCATCCTCACCGGCGGTCTCCGGGATGTAACGGGGAATAGTCTCACTGCACAATCCCGGGACTATCGAACGGAAACGGTTCAATCCCGGTGGACTATAATGGTATACATGGGAGGCGACTGTGCCGGCGGCGAGGGCATTACTGATGAATTGCAGGACATGGCCGGGGCAGGGTTTACGGGGAAGGATGTGCGGATCATAGTCCTTGCTGATTATTCCGGACAGGAAAATTCGTATCTCTATGAGATCATGAACGGTACAACAAGGCGTCTTGTCTCTCATGGTATGGGGATCGACCTGACCGGCGGAGAAGTGAATACGGGGTCCCAGGCGACCCTGACTGCCTTCATTGCCTTTGTAAAAGAAGAATATCCCGCCGATAACTATGCCCTTGTTCTGTGGAACCATCGCGCCGGAAGGATGGCTTCTCAGGAATTGCAGGCATTCCAGATTCCCCGTGATGCCGACGGCAGTAGTGACACGCGATGGCTCCTGACGGATGAAAACAGCGGCAGTGATCCCCTTACAATTGAAGAAACGCATACGGCGCTCTCGGGCCAGGGAATTTCACTTTTAGGCATGGACACTTCGGGCATGGCCTCCCTTGAGGTAGCGGCCGGACTTTCGGATGCGGTGGCGTACCTTGCCGTATCGCAGCACCGCACGGTACCTCAGGGCTGGGATTATGCTGCGGCCTTTAATGCATTCATCAGTCTCGGCGAAGGGGGACAGACAGCTTTGGCTCTGGGTCGTATTTTTGCCGATACCTATATCTCTTCGGCGGCAGGACGCGGTGAGACGGCTGATCTTGATCTGAACATCATCGATTGCAATACCATACGCGAGTTGATCGCCGATCTCAATGACTTCGCCGGGGAACTTGCCGTATCCAACGGTGACGAGGTTACCCTGGCGCGGAACAATTCCCATTCCTTCGAAATGAACCGTTCCGTAGACCTGTATAACCTGTGCCAGGAATCGTCTTTCTTCGCTGATTCAGCAGCGTTGCAGAGCAGCATTGACGCATCAGTTGCATACCGCAGCAGTATTAACTGTTCATCCCGGGAACACGGCATCTCGCTCTATTTCCCCGTGCTGGGGGAACTGGACCCCGATTATTCCGGCTATACAGCTTCAGCGCAGGATTTTACGGGCACAGGTGAATGGGATGAATTTATCGCGGAATATTATGACTCGACGCCAAAACAAATCATAGAAACTATCAGCAACGGATCCCCGGGAAGCGAATATACCGATACGACCCTATGCGTGTTCGATGCGCAGGGGCGTTACCTGGGCGGCGATGATGACGGCGGCCGGAACTGGCTTTCACGGCTTCGCCTGCCTCTCGCCGCGGGAGAAACCTATTATATCCTCAGTTATGACCGGTGGGGCAGGTTCGGCCCTTATGCTCTGCTGGTAAATGATTCAGGCGGGGGCATCTCGACCGGGACATCTGTTGAAGAGACCAGGGAGCCCGATGATGCCTGGTCTGCTGCTGGTGAAGCGGAGTACGATACGGCTGTTGATCTTTATCTTGGTGCGGGGGACCGGGACTGGTCTGTGATCACCATGCACTGACAGTCAGTAATGGAAGATGTACAGGGAACCCATCTGGCTGAATGAATCGATTGTGTCCTCCTGTGCGCCTGCCGCGAGGACATGGCCATCGGAGGATAGAGAAAGAGAGGTTCCGAAAAGATCGCCATGAACTCCGTCGGGTGCTGTGATGATCCCGGATTGTATGTACGCACTGCCGTTGTAGCTGAACCGGTAGACCGAGCCCATGTTGGAGGCAGTTCCGATATCGTCCTGTGCAACTCCGATAAAAATGTCGCTGTTGTCGCCGGAAATCGTGGTTCCGGAACCGAAATAGTCATTAGGGGATCCATCGTTTGCCGCAAGGCGCTGAACCTGCGTACCGGAATAATCATAAACATAGACCGCTCCCTGGTTGCTGTTCGGTCCGTTGTCCTCAAAAGGCGCTGCTATGACAACAATGCCGCCGTCACGGGACAGACTTGTGACTTTTCCGAAATAAACGTTGGCTTCAATTGCAGGGGAGGTGATACAGGTCGTTTCATTGTACAGGTCTCCCGAGCGGTCGAAGACGTACACGACCCCCATGTTTTCCTGGTATGGGGCTCCCACTGCGAGGCGGGAACCCGTGGATGACAGGGAAACACTTTTTCCGAACTGCAGCGTGTCCATGGGGCCGCCGAAGGAGCCGTCAACAGAGGTCATGAGGTCCCAATGGTTCGCTCCGCCAAAGTCCCGGCCGAATATATAAACACGACCCCGTTCGGAGTTGACGGCATAGGCCCCCACCGCCAGCAGGGCGCCGTTGCCCGAGACTGAAACGGCGAAACCGAAATGATCGTAGGTCGATCCTCCGGTAATTGATATTCGCTCCCGCAGGCCCCAGTTGTCAGGAGTACTGTAGTTTCTTTCAAAAATATATACGGCGCCTGTTTGTGTATTTTCTCCATAAGCTCCGACTGCAAGCGTCGTGCCGTCGTCTGAAAGGGAGAGAGAGTATCCGAAATACGAATCGGCGGGTCCGCCGGAAGTGATTTTGATCTCGTTCCATGCGGATCCCGTGAAGATGTAGACGTAAACCGCTCCCTGGTTCGGATAGGATCCATTGTCTTCATAAGGGGCTCCGGTGACGATTACACTGCCGTCTCCCGATATGGCCACAGCTGTGCTGAAAGACATGGAATCCTGCCGGAATGGCGCTGAAGGGGTAAGTCTTTCGATGAAGGTGATGGAATCTTCCAGGGTGTTGATTGCCAGATCGCTGTCACGGAACTGAGCGTACACGGTAATGCTGCCGTTTCCGTATTCCAGATCCCAGGTGCGCGTAGAATTATAGGGCTCCCAGGCCGACCAGCGAGCGTCGTTCTCATCATCGGTGAAATTGTTGAAGCGCATTTCCGCCGCGTTATAAATATTCATATGCAGCATCGATGCCGATTCATAGGCGTACGGTGCGTTGTTATTGACATAAAAGGTTCCGGAGAGATTGCGGGGGTAATCCCCGGGATCGTATTTATAGCGGTCCAGCATGTCGCTGCAGGCCATGTGGCTGAAAGCAATAAACAGCGCTATCAGGAAAACAACGGTATTCCCGATGATACTGTTGAAGTCTCCGGGTGTCCATGTGCGGTATCTGTTATTCATAACTTTGAATATACTCTAATGGAGCTCAATATAGGATGACCGGCGCAGGTCAAGTATTTTTTTAAAACCGTATGTTTCTCCCAAGGTTTGTTCGTTACGGGACTGAAGTTGGTCCATGAAAGCTGCAGGAACTTTTTATCTTGACATAAACAGCATTGTATCTATAGAAGTGCTTTTGTTGCAGTATAGACTTTATGGAATACCAATGTACAGCTGTTTGGTGAATGATTGTAAAGGTGAATAAAACAAGAAAGATGATGTCATATAGCATGCGAAAATATCATGGTTTGGTGATTATCGTTGTGATTGCAGCTTTTATACTGGGCCTGACCGGTTGTATCCAGAGCGGAGAAAGCATGGATTACAGCGGCAGGATGGATGATAATGTAGTTCCGGTCATCAATCCCCAGTCCATAAGCGTTCCCCAGAACGATTCGGTGATTATAACCCTGGCGGCTTCCGATCCCGACAGCAGTTCTTTATCGTGGCAGGCGGCTGCCCTTCCATTGCGGGGCTCTCTCAGCAGCAGCGGCGGAACACTGACCTTTGTCAACGATAATACCGCTATAACAACGGTCAGGTATACCGCGGCTCCCGGTGAGCTTGGTCAGGATCATTTTACCTATTATGTAAGCGACGGTATAGGCAACAGCGCCACGGTGTCCGTAACCGTTACCATAACCTCGGGCGGCTATGTGACAAGCCCGCCAACTGCCTACGCCGCGACAGTCACCCTGCTGCAGGACAGTCCGGCCTCACCGATTACTCTGACCGGGACTGATCCTGAAGGGGATACGCTTACCTGGCAGGTAATAACACTTCCGTCCATGGGGATACTGAGCGCTGAATCTGGCTACATGTCGCTTGAGGCCGGCATTTCCTCGGCTGTTGTCGATTATACGCCCGACTCCGGTGAAAACGGGATTGATAGCTTTACCTATGTAGTCTACGACGGCATCCGCTACAGCACTGAAGTAGCCGTAAACATAACCATCACCCCCCTGAATAATCCGCCTGTTGCCGGGGAGGTTGCCGTGCACTGCAGCGAGGATGAAACGCTGCCGGACGCCGCCCTGAATGCCGCAGATCCTGAAGGCGATGACCTTCTCTACTTCTCAGGCATGGTAACAACTTCCCATGGAACCGTGACACTGGACAGTGTCCAGGGGACCTTCACGTATACGCCGGATCCCGATTATAACGGTGAGGATAGTTTTTCCTACTATGTGACCGACGGATTTTTCACGAGTGAAGAGGCCCTGGTAACGATAACCGTGGATCCTGCCCAGGACGCTCCCGTGGCATCGGATATGAATCTTGTGTGCCGCGTGAATACGCCCTTGGTATTCCGGTTAAACGGCAGTGATGTGGATGCTTCAGATACGCTTGTTTTCGAGATAACGGAATATCCGCATGATCCGGCCGTGCCCGGCTTTACCATGGGAAGCCTCACACAGCCTGATCCCGGGGATACGGCACTCTGCCAGTACACCCCTCAGTCGGGATATAATGGTGCTGTTGAATTTACCTATACCGTATCAGACGGCCAGTCGATGATACCTGTCCATGTATCCATCACAGTGACGACAAATGCAACCTGGTATGTCGACGATGACGGTCCGCTGCACGGTGACGGCACGAGTTGGGACTCTGCCTTCAGGAATCCCCAGGACGCCGTTGACGCGGCCATTGCCGGTGATACCATCTGTGTTGCCGGAGGAACATACCGGCGCAGAAGTCCCGGTGATACGTCGCTTCTCACTCTTAAAGATGGCATTACTGTAGAAGGTGGATATTATTATAATTTTCTTGTGCTCGGCTGGTCACAAGATCCCGAGAACAATCCTTCCATACTGGACGGGGATAATCTTGTGAATCATGTCGTGGCAGGTGCCGGAAAGCCTGAGTCTGTGGATGCAAGTCTGATGACTATTCTTGACGGGTTTACCATCCAGGGCGGAAATGCCGGGGTAAGCGGCAGTGACAATTCAGGCGGCGGCATTCTCATGAGAGACGCCAGTACGGTCATAAATGACTGCACTATCCGGTCGAACACAGCCCGGGACAGCGGCGGCGCCCTATACATTACGGGGGAGAGTGCGCCGGAGATTGGAAACTGTGCATTTATGGGGAACCGGGCCTACAGTCATGGCGGCGCTCTTTTCATAGACGAGGACGCTCTGGCCGCTGTTGCAGACTGTTCCTTCAATGATAACCTGGCCGCCGATGACGGCGTCACTACCACGGAAAACCTGGGCGGGGCCATCTGTGTCCTGGGAACACTTTCTATAAGCGGCAGCATTTTCGGATATGAAAACTTTCTCGGCGACATCAGCGGCGGCAACAGCGCCGACCGGGGCGGAGCGGTCTATACCGTATCGGATGATGTTCTCATTGCGGTTTGCAGCTTCTATGATAACAGGGCGCTGCAGGGCGGAGCAGTATATATAATGGAATCGGGTTCCGTGGCATTACATGATGCTGTTTTAAGGGGGAACCTGGCCCTGGGCACGGGATCCGATGACGGTTCCGGAAGGGGGGGCGCACTGTTCCTTAACCACGCCGGTACGGTGTCCCTGCAGAACTGCACATTGTCTGAGAATGAGGCCCGGGGAGCCTACGGAGCCGGCGGCGCCCTGTATGCATGGTACTGCACAGCCGTTATCGGTTCAGGATCAGCCTTCAATGATAATAATTCAGGATACCGCGGCGGCGCTTTTTTCGCGGACCATGTATCGGGAATAACCGTGAACGGAACAGTAAGTTCAGGGTTCAGCGGCAATACTGCATCACGATACGGCGGTGCCCTGTATATGACGGAATGTGGACCGGTGAAACTGGAAAGCCTGCAGATCGCGAATAACAGCGCCACTTACGGGGGCGGGGCGATCTATGCCGTCAAGAATATTCATCTTTCCCTGACGGGAGTAACGATTGACAATAACAGCGTAACGGGGAGTTCCGGTAACGGCGGCGGTATCTTTCTCGATCAGTATTGTTACGCACAAATAATCAGTTCACGTTTACAGGATAACCGGGCCAATGCATCCAGCGGATGCGGCGGAGCCGTATATTCGGTAAACGGCACTATTGTTGATATTAAAAACGCCCTGATTATCGGCAATAACGCCCACATGGGGGGTGCTCTCTATAACGCCGGCAGCGGCGGGCAGTGGCTCAACTGCTGCACTGTGGCTGATAACGGCGGGGATGACGGCAGCGCCGTATACCTTGAAAGCGGCACGGGCTATTTTGCTAACAGTATCATATACGGGAATGATTATATTACCGACAGTGAAACCGGAGAGATTATCACTCGCTTCTTTGTAGACGGTGACGACGGTTTGACGGTGACTCATAGTTTTGTGCAATTGAACTGGTCAGGAGACGGGAATATTTCGGATGATGAATCACCCTTCTCAACGGATTATTATCTTCGCAGCGGAAGTCCCTGTATTGATGCGGGTGATGACGCTCCATCTGAAGACCTGCTGGCACTTATCGTGGGTCTCACGACCAGGAACGGGACACTGCCTCCCGCTGATATATCCTGGGACGATATAAACGGTATTTATACCGGTGAACTTGATATGGGATTTCACCGCTGATCAGATACGGTATGTAACACCTCCTGTGACGAGTATCGCCGTTGATTTGAGGCTGTCGACGGCATCATAGGAGCTGAGAAAAGAAATACTGAAGCGCAGTCCCGCTTCCAGTGAAACGTGTTCCGTCCAGCTGTATGTATACCCGCTTCCTGCGTATAAACCTATTTCGTCATGACAATACCGTTCAAGTGATCCGTCAAGCCTGGAGACGGTGGTGCTGCCGTTGGTTTCAGTCTCTTCTTTCCACGTCCCGGCCTTCAGACCGTAATAGAAACCGCCGTCAAGGTACAGGAATTTCCAAATATGCCGGTAGCCGGCGTTGAAATCGACAAAAGTGCTGCGGACTGTGCTGGTTATTTCCGAACCGGCGAAGGAACGCCGGGTGACGAGATTTTTGCCGCTAAAGGCCGTGCCGATTGTAATGTATCCATCCGTAACAATACGATATCTTCCCTGAAGGATGACACCGTATCCCAGGCCGGGAAGAACGGTCTGATCTCCGGAACCGGCTATGGATCCCCATGGAATGGAGATTCCGCATGCGCTCTGCAGGGTGATCGAATAGGGTGATAATGTCGTTGTGCGATCATCGGTATTTCTCTGAGCAAACGCTCGTTTGTCGTCTTCGGCGGCGGCGATTATTGCCGATGTCAGGGTGATAAGACAGAAAGCAGAAAGCATCACGCTTCGTTTCAGATAACGGTGATTCATGATCTTCTCCATGCATGCGATATATATCGTGATTGGTCAAGGTGAATGAAACAATTGCATTTTTATTCATAGTGTTGTCAACAAATAAAAGTATGTATATTAGAGCGGTTGTGCTTGACAAGTTTGCAAATGTTAATAGTATGGTCAGTGCTTCCTTGGTCGAATAACACTTGGTATGCGGCTCACGGAAATTAAACGGAGCAATCCAGTTATAAAATGTGCGTGCAATATGAAAAAAATACACCATGCTGAAATTAAAATCAGATTGGTGCTGGCGATACTTCTGTCTTTTGCCGGTGCCACTTCCTGTACCATGCTTGTCCAGGATACCTTTGCTGTTTCCGGCAGGGTGCGCATATGCAGTGAAAGTTCCAGTGATGTATTCGTGATAATCAGGCATGAACGTTTCGGCGAGATATCGGCGGTTACGGATATTGAAGGCAAATTTCGTTTTGACGGCGTGCTTCCCGGCGAATATACCATCACACCGGAAAAAGACGGGTACATCTTCTTCCCGCAATCACGAACGATAAACATTGAAACAGAAAATATACCGGGCCAGGATTTTGAAGTTATTGTGAGCTGGTCCGCACGGTATGGTGGTACCGCCCCGGACGGGGCCTTCACCGTTGAGCAAACCTCCGATTGCGGATTCATTGTCGCCGGTTATACCGAATCCAGCGGCGCCGGGAACGCCGACTTCTGGTTTCTCAAGCTGGACCTGTATGGACGGGTGGAATGGGAAAAGAATTATGGTGGAGCGGGAATCGATATCGCCAGGTCGATCCGTCAGACTGCCGACGGCGGGTATATTGCCGCAGGCTATACGTTTTCATACGGAGCGGGCCAGAGCGACATGTGGGTCATGAAGCTTGATTCCCGGGGCAATAAAATATGGGACGAAACCTTCGGCGGTACCGACATCGACCAGGCCTATTCGGTCTGCCAGACTGAGGACGGCGGTTATGCTGTTGCGGGTTTTACCGATTCCTACGCCACGACAGGGCATTATCGTGACATGTGGATCCTGTGGCTCAGGGCCGATGATGAGACGCTTCCCGACGGAAGTAACCGGCTGCTGCGTCAGAGGCTCTACAGTGCGAATGACTGGAACGAAGCATATACGGTCAGGGAAACCCTTAATGCGCAGGGCGATGCCGACGGATACATCATATCCGGCGTTACGAAAGATTATGCATCGGCGACCAGCTCGCTTTTCACGACACGGATAGATACGAATTATGACCAGGTATGGTCCGTGCTGCCATCGGAGCTGTCCTGGAGCGAGGGACAGGCGGCTCTGCAGACCTTTGATGAAAACGGTGTGCGGGACGGTTATATTATAGCAGGCTCGGTGGAGACCTTTTCCAGCCAGTCCAGCGATTTCTGGCTGCTGCGCCTTGATCCGTCAGGGAACTACGAGATTTGGTCGGAGACTTTCGGCGGCGACCGGAACGACCGGGCCTATGCCGTTGACCAGACCAGCGACGGCGGTTTCATCGCGGCAGGCTTCAGGGAATCCCCTGTCGATTTCAACAATGACATGTGGATTGTCAAAACAGACCGAAACGGACAGCGTGAATGGGACCGTGTTTACGCGTGGAACGATGAAAACGAGGATGACGCGGCTTTCTGCATCTCCCAGACTTCCGACGGCGGCTATGTCGTGGCCGGCCAGTCCTGGTCGTACGACAGCAAAGAGGATTTCTGGATTCTCAAGCTCAACAGCAACGGAGAGATACAATGAATCACACCCTCTCCGTGACCCGTAATACGATCCATGTCCGCATGAGGAGCCGCCTTTTCTTTATATGCATTCTGATGACGTCGTTGTTCTTTATTTCCTGCTTTGACAACGGGACCGGGAGCGTGTCCATGCGGGATACGCAGATAATGGCTCTTCCCCTGAATCTTTCCATGCAGTCATCATTGTCCGCGGAGAAATCCGCTGCGGAAGCATCGGTCCTTTCCGGAAATCCCTGGTCTCTTTTTGACGGCAACGCCGAAACATCCTGTGCCGTATTGGGGAAAACAGTAATAACCCTGTCGCTGAACGGTGAAAGGATAATCCGCCGCGTCAGGGCCCTGGGCGCGGGTGGTTCCGTGAATCTTTTTCCCGCGGCAAAAGGGCAGCCTTCAGAAAAGATAACCGTAAACCTGAAGGACTCATCGACATGGGCGACGGCCGAGACGGACAGGCCCTTCAGCGCCGTGACTCTTACGGTTGAACTGGTACCGGAAAGCGGCTCCTGCATTATTTATGAACTTGAGATATGGTGCGATGAAGCTATTGAGGACGGCGATACGGCGGTATATGCCGCGCCGGGTTCGGTTAAAACCGTGGAAGCCGTAACCGGAAGCGACGATGGACGGTACCCGCACATCATCATCCGCAGGGCGGCCACGGAAGTTTCCTTTTCGAACAACATAAACAATCCCGCCGCAATTACGATCGATCTCCCCCTGGACCCGGCCCTTGTCCGCAGGGCATACCTGGTTTATAACGGTAAGAATGTGGTACGGCCCATATCTGTCGAGCGCAGAATCAACGGGCTGTCGTGGCGCGGCGGTTTCACCATTGATTTCAGGGACGAGGACAAAGACCGATGGATAGAGCAGGTCGAGGAGATCAGTCCGGCATGGCTTCAAAAAGGTGATAATGTCATTCAATTTCGTTCCGGCCGCGACGGTATATCCATAAAAGACTGCCGTCTTGTTCTTGCCGCACGGAGCGGGTGGAACAGTGTAATACGATCAAGTCATAACACACTTTTTGACTGTGATACCGCCGGGATCGCTGAAATTGAACCCGATTCCGATATTATCGAAATGACCATGGAACAGGAGGTGACGGCGGACCGTCTCAGCCTGTATCTGACAGAACCGACAACCTGCCGGGCCGTTATCCAGGACCTGGGCAGCAGCGGATGGGGAGAAGCGCCGGGCGCAGCCGTCCTGGATCTTTCAAAGGCCGAAATGGGATGGAACACCTTCGAACTGAGGTCATTGCCGGCCGCTAAAATGAGAATGGTCTTCCGACGGGAATCCGCCGATTCTTCAGCAAAGACCGTGAAGATCAGCGAGATCCGTCTCAGGACGAGCACCGTGTCGCCGGTGACAGATCCGGACATGGCGGTGAGTTATCCGCGGAACGGTGAATTTTACGGAAAAGAAGCTTATGTCCAGGGCTTCCTGCGCGGCATCGGCGATATTGAATTCCTGAGAGCCGAAGGCATTGAGACAGACTGGAGCCCAGAAGACCGGTCCTTCAGCGCCGTGCTGAGCAATGAAAAAGCCGTGGAATCAAAAGAATGGGAGCCCGATCCCCTGATAACCGCCGGATTTACCCTTTTGCCGTCGGTTTCGGAAACCGTCGCACTCTACCATAACTATTATTCCGATATATCCGAGGGCGGCAGCGGAGCATCCGACGGGTCAACGACCGGCACAACTTCCGGTGACGACAGCTCTTCTTCGGACGGGGAATACACCTGCATGGTGAAGCCCGGCGAGGGCAAGATTATCAACCTGGGAAATGTGACACTGGAAATCCCGGCAGGGGCTGTTGATGAGGACACCACCATCCGTATAATACCTCTGTCAAAGGATGAGCTGCCCGCCCTGAATCCCGGTATGGTGAACGTTACGTACCCGGCAGCCGGTTACCGGTTCCTGCCCCACGGGCTCTTCAACAAGAACATCACCCTGCGCTTCAATTACGCCGGGGAGTTTCTCCTGAGCGGCCAGACCGACGACGATGTGCGGATGTATTTCTTCGATGTGGAGGACAAGCGCTGGAAGCCCCTGGAACGTGAAGCCGTCATTCCCGAGCAGACCCTGGTCATATCGAAAACCAATCACTTCACCGACATCATCAACGCCACCCTGGTGACGCCGGAACACCCGGATCCCCTGTCATACAATCCCAACGCCATAAAGGACCTCAAGGCGGCGGATCCCTCGGCGGGCATAAATCTTATTGATCCGCCGCAGGCCAGGAACACCGGCGACGCTTCACTCAGGTACCCCATAGAGCTTCCGCCGGGGCGCGGCGGACTGATGCCTGACCTTGCCGTAACATACAATTCATCGGGTGACAACGGCTGGATGGGCCTGGGCTGGAATATCACGCAGCACAGCATTTCCACTGACACGCGTTTCGGCGTTCCGAAATACGCGGCTTCCGATAAATACCTTCTCGACGGCTCGGCCCTGGTTCCCGACGGCACCTCCGGACAGTACCGCGAGCGCGTCGAAGGGGCTTTCAGTAAGATCGTAAAAACCGGCGATTACTGGACCGTCACGGGGAAGGATGGGACAAGATTCATCTACGGCCAGAGTTCTTCGGCGCGGGTTGCAGCGGGAACACGCATATTCACCTGGCTGCTGGAACGTATTGAGGACACCAACGGCAACAGCATCAACTACTATTACCAGAACAGAAACATTACCGTATCAGGCGAAACTCAGGTGGAAGTTTATCCGGCCCGGATCACCTATACGGGATACGGGCAGAGCGACGGTCCCTATTCGGTCGTCTTCAGTCTCGAGGACGATGTGCGTACCGACCAGAGCGTCAGCTGCCGGCCGGGATTCAGAACAGCGGTTCGATACCGACTGAGAAAAGTCGACGTTATGTTCCAGGAGGGGATAATACGCAGCTATGTATTCACCTACATGGATGGGCGGTTTTCAAAATCACTCCTGACGAAAATAACCCAGTACGGCGAGAACGGCGAGTCGGGAAGTTTCTTTAATGAGCATTCGCTGGAATATTATGACGATATTGCCGAAAAGGGGAGCTTCTTTTCCAATGGCGGGGATGTAGATTTTCTGGATATATTGTGGAATGCTCTTCTCTCTTTGCTGGAAACAGGCCACGGTCTCAGCAAGGGAAGAAACAGCGATTTCAGTGCCAGCGTGGGCCTATCCTTCTCCGACCAGAAAAAGTCCTCGGTGGGCATTACCGGGGGAGGGGGATTCGGTAAAAACGAAACGACCGTGGCCTTCGTGGATATCGACGGAGACGGGCTCACGGACCGTGTGATGAAGGATGATGACGGTGATATATATTATTACCGGAACAACGGTGAGGTCAACGGCCGGGTCGATTTCGACGGGGAGAGAAGCCCCATCCATCGTCTTCCGAACCTGGGCTATGAAGAATCGGTAAACGGTGTAATCGGCCTGTACGGCTATTTCGGCGGAAACGGGGGTCATATCGATTTCGGTTTCGGTAAAAGCACGAGCAATCATTTTTTCAGCGATGTGGACGGAGACGGCCGTATCGATATGGTGAACGGCAGTGATGTCCGGTTTAATGTTACCGAACCGGACGGGGAAGTCACCTTCGCCGACCAGGTCGTCAGTGAAGTAAGCACCGGTATCGTTGAATCGCCGGCGGGAGACCTGACCGATGAAGAACTGGCCGACGCTCAGAAGGCCGAAGCGAACCTGGCAGTAGACTCACAGGCGCAAACCTATTATCGCGATGACCCCATCCGCATGTGGCGGGCGCCTTTTGAGGGTATCATCAGCATAAGCGGCGATGTAAGCCTGCTGAAACGTGAGATAAAGGAAAATACGACTTATGAAACCGATGACGGGGTAAGGATCAGCATTCAGAAAGGAAGCCGGGTTCTCTGGTCCACGGAGATAACACATGAAGGACTGGCAGGGGAATATCCCGATGAACAGAAAGTGACGGTAAGCCCGCCGTCAATGGAAAACCTCTATGTCGTGCCGGGTGAGGAAATATATTTTCGCGTTGATTCTATATTCGACGGTTCTTTCGATATCGTTGAATGGGATCCGGTTATCGAATATGTGAGCCAGCACCGGGACGATCCTGACGAAAACGGCAAGGGAATATACCGCTACCGGGCTTCGGAGGATTTTCTCACGGCGGGCCTCGATCAGGAACTTCGTCTGAACGTCTGCGGCACCGTGGAATTTACCGGAACCCTGACGAAGAATGCGGTCACTTCTGACAATATCAGGGCGCGGCTCATCCTGAAAGAGATAAACGAAGACGGGACCGAGGGCGGTTCAACAGAGATTTATTCGGAAGAAATTCCCTGGGACGTTTCCGGCTACAGTCACGATATCTCCGAAACTTTTGCCGTTGGCGGCACCGATGAAAGTGAAATACTGGAAAAACCTTCATTCAAGCTGATCTGCGAACTGGAAAGCGACACGCCGGTTGACTGGTCGGCCGTAACCTGGCATCCGTATATCAGCTATCAGACCGCTTACCTGGTGAGCCAGGAATACGCAGCCGGGGCAGGGGACGATCCGGAGAACGGGGTCCTGAACGGCGAGATGGTTGAAATAGTAACGGAAGTAGACGATGTCCCCGCTGAAATAACCGACAAAGACGATTACCCGGCCATGGTCTTCAATGTGCCGGTCGCGCGGCGCATTTATCCCGAGCGCAACCCGGTGTCAACGCGGCCCTATACGGTGGATACGAGCGGTAATGTCCATATTACCTTCGGCGCCGAACTCCTGAAAAATATATACGGTTCCCTGCCGGGACTTATCGATGACATGCCCGATGATTACGAGGCAAATATTACATTCGCCATCAAGAAGATCGCTGCCGGCACCGACCCGGAGAACCCGCAGAGCGGCATTAGCCTGCTGGACAAGAAAAGGGCCCTGCTGCACAGGGGAGCCGACGGCGCAGAGCTGGTAATCGACGGAACCGTTGCGGGAGATGGCCAGGTCTACGCGGAATACGACGGATACCTGGATGCCGGAGACCGGCTTTACTTCGTGTACAGCACGGACCGGGCTGCGGACTCCACGGCTGATCCCGCGGTTGAGCCCGATGATTTCAACCGCTACATCCAGGTTGACCTGCCGCGGGTAACTTATGAAACGACGGGTTCCGAGACCGGTGAACCCATGTTCTACAGCCTGCGCAGCAGAACCGAGGCCTGGGGCGGAGGATACCGTTCATGGTACTATGGCCGGTGGTGCGGAGAGCAGGATGGGGACCTTGATCAGTCGAAGATGGCGCTTCCCGGCAATGATATGGCCGATTCTCTTGAAGGTGCACTGGATGACGTGGACGGCATAACCGATTCTGAAGACAGCTCAGCCAGGGACCGTATACAGGAAATTAACAACCGTATGAAAAACTTCTCGGCCATGTATTTCGACCAGGACTATTTCTGGGATGAAGCTGAGCTGAAGTGGCTTCCCAAGAGAAGGGCGAACATGCCCGCGGACGGCAGCGCCGGTGACCGTGAAATGTGGGTGGGGAACGATACCGATACCTGGATCTCGGCAACGGAGATGAGCTCGACGCGCCTGGTAAAGAAGTATCTTGAAGCCGACGGCGGAACGGAACCCGATATCGTTCCGGAGGTGGAAACCCTTCCGGGTGGATATATAAGCGGAAAAAACCGGGGAGGCAGGCAGGAGACGGGATTTTTCTCTTTTACAAAAGGGCTTGCCCTGAGAACCGCGGGGAACATCTCCGTATCCGGCGGCGGCACGCAGACGACGACGGTCAACACGACAAAGAAGGATTTCTTCGACATGAACGGCGATCGCCGGCCTGACAAGGTGAGCGGCACGGTCCGCAGGAACTGCAGTACCCATTATAACATGAATGTGGGCCTCAGCGCCGGGGCTACCTATACTTATCCTGACACCGGTGCAGACGGTGAAACGAAGGGCGAAAAGAAACACGAGGAGAGTCTCAGCCTGAGCATATTCAGGTCTTTGAGCAACGGAACGACAAAGACGAAAGAGAATTATCTCGATGTAAACGGCGACGGTCTTCCCGACAAGGTGGAGGCGGGCTCGTCCTCCCTGCGCGTGCGCCTGAACAAGGGAACCGCCGCGAACGCGTTGTGTGCGGCCGAGAGATTCTCGGGCGACGACAATATACAGGAAAACAAGACTGCCACGGTGAATGGCGGCGTGAACGCCGGGTACGGCGTAGACAAGGACGGCTTCGGCGGGGGTATTGCCGTGTCTTCGGTTCGGTCGGCTGTCAAATTCATGTTTGCCGATATCAACGGCGACGGTCTTCCCGACCGGATCAGGAAGGAGGTCTATTCCGTGCCGATCGTGGGTCTTATCGTAAAGAAGGAGAATATGGAAGTGGCCTTCAACACCGGTTCGGGATTCACGGCATACCAGCCGTTGACGGGACTGGATGAGGATTTCGCACCGGTATATGATGAGACTCACAGCATGAGCCTGGCGGGATACGTACAGATCGGGATTCCGATTCCTATACCCTTCTGCCCCATATTTATTCTCATCAATCCCGGCTATAACCAGAACTGGACCACGGGCCGGCTCAGCGTCAGGTTCCAGGATATGAACGGTGACGGCCTGGCCGATCATATTTACACCGATATCGACGGGGGCTCGCATATATTTCTTAACAACACGGGCAAAACAAACCTGCTGCGCCGCGTCCGGCGTCCCCTGGGCGGCTCCTTCGAGATGGAATACGAGCGTACAGGAAACACCCGGGAGAATCCCCAGTCCCGCTGGGCCCTGAGTAAAGTGACTCTCCATGACGGCATGACCACGCCGAACACGACGCACGACTATGTCAGCAGCTATGCCTACGGAGACGGCTACTACGACCGACTTGAGAGGGAGTTCTACGGCTACAACAGCGTCGTTGAAACGAGGCCCGACGAGTCAACCGTTGTGCGGGAATACCACAACCGGGACTACTACCGCAAGGGCCTGGAGATAAAAAACAGCATCATAGACGGTGACGTGTCGGGCGGGCATACCATAAGCGAAACAACCCAGGGCTATGGCCTCAGGGACGTGGTAACCAGCGCCGTTTTATCAAAGCTGGAAAGCAAATTCCCCTATCTCATGTCAAAAACGACGAATTTTTATGAACTCTCGGGCACCCTGTCCATGAGTTCGAGGGAAACCTACGACTATGACGCCTACGGCAACGTGACGACCTATACGGAAAGCGGCAACAGCGATGAGGATGATACGGTGAGCGCCGTGATCGCCTATACCTATCTTACCGGCAGCTATATTATGAACCTCCCCTCGTCCATAACGGTCACGGGCGGCGGGAAGCTCCACCGGCAGCGCGGGGCCACCTACGACGGCAAAGGCAACATGGTGATGCTCCGGCAGTACATGGAAAGCGGCGACGGGAGCAGCACGGCGGAAACCAACATGGAATACGACGCCTACGGGAACCTGTCGAGGCTCATAGGCCCGGCGAACCACGCCGGGGAGCGCTACGCCCTGTACTACACCTTCGACAGCGTGACGCACGGCCATATAATCGGGATTAGCGACATCTTCGGTTACAGCTCCACGGCGGCCATAGAATACAAGTACGGAAAACCATCGTGGACGAAGGACACGAACGGCAACCGGATAAGCTATGTGTACGACGTGTACGGCCGCACTGCGGCCATATTCGGGCCCTACGACACGACGGGAGAGCCGACCATAAGCTACCGGTACAGCAGCGACCCGGCGGTCTATAAATCCGACGGGACCCAGACCGCGCCTGCCTGGGCCCGCACCATGAACAAGGGCTATTACGCCAGTCCCCGCACCATCGACGTGGTGAACTTTATGGACGGCCTGGGCAGGGTGATCCAGACAAAGAAGACCACGGAAGCCGACGGCGTACCGGGCATGACGGTATCGGGAAAGGTGGAATACGACCACATGGGCCGGGTGATCCGCGAAGGGCAGCCCATCTTCACCGCCGACGGCGGCAACAGCTATATTGAACAGAGCGAACCGAAGAATCCCGCGGAATACACCAATGACATTCTGGGCAGGAAGACCCGGATCGAGTTCCCCGACGGCACGGACATATCGAACGCATACGGTCTCACCACGGAAGAGGGCGGGGTGCGCATGAAGACCGAAACGACGGACCAGGCCGGGAAGATAAAAAGCAGCCTGAAGGACGCCCGGGGCCTCATCCGGGCCGTAAAAGAGCGGATAAACGGCGGGGATAGTACCACGCGCTACGAATATGATCCGCTGAAGGAAATCACAAAAGTCACGGACGACAAAGGGAATGTCACGACCGTCACCTACGACATGGCGGGAAGAAGAACCGCCATAAACAACCCCGACACGGGCCTGGTGCAGTACCGCTACGACAGCGCCGGAAACCTCATCCGGAAGTACACGCCCACTATCACACCGGGCGCCATACGGTACATTTACCGGTTCAACCGCCTCATGACCGTGCAGTACCCCGACATGAGCGCCGTAACGTATGACTACGGCGTGCCCGGCGCGTCATATAACCGGGCCGGCAGGCTTGTCTCCGTGGACAACGGCGTCATGAAAACTGAAAACCGCTACGGCCGGCTGGGCGAGGTGACCTGGACCAGGAACAGCATAACCCGCACCGTGCCCGACACGCTCACCGTGAGCTACGAGACGAAATATGAATTCGACTCCATAGGAAGACTCCGGGAACTGATCTACCCCGACGGGGAGAAACTGGAATACACCTATGACCGCGGCGGCCTTGTCAAAGGCGTGAAGAGCTATATCGGGTCAACCGTAACGGAATACGTGAAGAGCATCACCTACGACGAGTACGGCCAGCGGAGACAGATCCGCTACGGCAACGGCACCCAGACGACGTACACCTACAACGAACTGAACAGAAGACTTGTCGGCCTGCACAGCATGGATTCGGCGAATAAAGTATTGCAGAACATTACCTATAAGTACGACGCGGCAGGGAACATCACCTCAAAGACCAACAAGGACTTCACCACCACGGGCGAGGGGGATGTCACCACTGAACAGACCTACACCTACGACGACCTGCACCGCCTCACGGGCTACCGGGGCGTGTATGATAAAAACGACAGCCTGGTTCCCTTCGGGGACTCGGCCGTGAAGGGAACCAATTCCTTTACCTACAACAGCATCGGGAACATCATCCGCAAGGAGCAGACCAACGCGGGAAGCGCTACTCTTCTGCTGGCGGGAACTGAATATACCCTGGACTACGAATACGGTTCCGCCAAACCCCACGCCGTAACGAGCGACGGAACCAGGACCTACACCTACGACGCCTCGGGCAACATGACACAAATGGCGGCCAACGACGGTTCCCTCACGCGCACCCTCGCCTGGGACAGCGAGAACCGCCTCACCCGCACCATGGACAACGGCGTGGCAACGGACTACCGGTACGACGCCGGGGGAACCCGTGTGGTAAAACGCGGTGCCTACGGCGAGATACTGTATGTGAACAACAACTACACGATCCGCAACGGCGGCATCGAGGGGAAACATATATTCCTGGGGAACAGCCGCCTTGCCACGAAGATGGCCGTAAAGGGCGAGACGTCCTCTACGAGTCAGGACACCTATTACTACATGGGGGATCACCTGGGATCAAGTTCCGTGATAACGAATAATACTGGACAGTTTCATGAGAACCTGGAGTATTTTCCGTATGGCGAGACCTGGATTCATGAAAAAGCCGACGCTGATGCGGAGAGTCTCCCCTTCAAGTTTACCGGGAAGGAACAGGACCCGGAGACGGGGTTGTATTATTACGGGGCGAGGTATTATGATGCGAGGCTGGGGAGATGGATCTCGGTTGATCCGATACTGAATGATTACCTGCCGGTAGTACCGGTTAATGATGCGGCGAGGCGGCACAATCAGAACCTTCCCGGGATGGGGGGAGTTTATAATGCAAAGAATATTGATCTATTTTCATATTCTGCAAACAATCCGATAAGATATGTTGATGTTGATGGTAACGTTATTAAAGTATGGGTAGGTAATGATTTTTATATACTACCATATGTAAAAGCTGGTCCAGGAGAAAATGGAACAGAAGTCAAAGTATCAAGAGGTTTTAATTCTGCCGATCACCCTGGTGTTGATTCATATCCTGCGGTTGCAAGGCCAGAAAGAATACATTATGCTCAAGTATCTGTGGCAAAAGGAAGAGTAAGATATGTTGGTCTAGATAGCGTAGAAGCTGGTAACTATATTGAAATATTTCATGGATATGATGAAAATGGAAAAGAAATTGTTACTCGATATTTGCATCTCGATAAAGTTTCAATCAAAGCGGGGGATGAAGTTATCAAGGACCAAAAGATAGGAATGGAAGGCAAAACTGGTTGCAATCAAGAACATTCTCATTATGAAATTCTTGTTGATGGTAAAGTGATTGATCCCAAGAATAAAGATGTTGAAAAGATGGTAAAAGCCACGAGTGGTGAGGATAGTAAAGCGAACAAAGGAAATAGCGGATCTAAAAAAGCAGATTCTAAAAAGTAGAAATTGATTAAATAATATATTGATGGGAAGGAATATGAAGAAAATATTCGGAATTATTACTATTTGTATAGCTGTAATTTTAGGAATATACGCAAAAGAACAAAGGATTTATATTCTTGTTCCGCACGATATTACTAAATTATCAACTCAAATGTTATTCTGCTATGGACGTGAATGGTGGTTTAATGAAGACTCAAAAGTTGAAATCAATAATGATATAATTTATTTCAGCTGTGATAAAGTTTGCCACCTTAGGACTTTTCCCGAAGAAGTTGACCAACCACCGATTAAAATTACCGGTATGCATTATATGATAATCCAATTTGATCAAAAACTAAATCAACATACGGTCTTTAATTCTTCAATTTTAACAAATACTTTTAAGGATGTGAAGAATATCTTTGATGGATACAATTATTCTGAATTAAGAATTCCATTACCAAAAGAAGGAGAATCGATTGATCATTTTCAAGTAAATTTTGCTTGTAATGTGAAATGCAAGGTTGGGATTAAGTCCATATATTTAGAGTAGTTTATTTTATGCTTTAAATTTTGTAATACGGAATTAAGCCCTTAGAGGCGAAAAATTAATATTTAGCTCGACCTGCCCTTTAAGTTTACCGGGAAGGAACAGGACCCGGAGACGGGGCTGTACTATTTCGGGGCCAGGTATTATGACGCAAGGCTGGGGAGATGGTGTAGTGTTGATCCGATACTGGGTGCGTATTTGCCGGTAGCGCCGGTGAATGATGAGGCGAGGAGGCACAACGAGAACCTGCCGGGGATGGGGGGTGTGTTCAACGCGATAAATCTGAACCTGTATCATTATGCCGGGGATAATCCGGTGAAGTTTGTTGATCCAGATGGGAAGCATTTTGCATTTTATGTAAATGATAACCGAGCCCCATCATCCAATCCCTTTGATGGAAGTAGAATAGTATACAATGGTCATACTTCATTATATTTTCAAGACTTTGAAGGGCTATGGTATAGGTTTGATCAATGGGGTGAAGGAGAACCGTCATTACGTTTATTTTATCTAGGATATATGATATTCCCTTTAAAAGCAAAGGTAAGTATAACAAAAGTGGAAGGGCCACCAGAAGGAGCATTAATAGTTCCCACATCGGCTGACCAAGATAAGAAAATATATGAGCAGGCGATGAAAAGCAAGGAGCTTCACAATAGCGGAAAGAAAAGCTATCACTTAACAGCTAACTCATGTACAGATTCATCAGTAGATGTAGTTAATGATGCAGATATTGGAATTGAAATACCAAATTCTGCTTTTACATTACGTCCGATAACGTGGAAAAATGAATATATAGAATGGTATACTAAAAACTATGGCAGTCTACCTCCACCACCAAAAGGAAATGATCCAGGGCAAGCAGAATCGAAAGATACAGGTAAGAAAAAGTAAGTATCATGGTAGATATCCTTTTATTTGGAGTTTGGGAAATGAAGAAGCATATAGCCATTTTAATTTTAAGTATATTTATCTTTTTTCCCTCATGCTATTCATCAACAAAAGAGATAAATTACAAATTGAAGGAAAGTCATAATGGTTTAGAAGTCGTATGCTATTTAAACAGATATGGATATATTAGGATAGATAAAGAACAGGAAAGTAATAATTCTGGTATAGAATTAGTTGATACTATTATATTGGGGAAAATTATTATAATTAATAACACCAGTAATGTTTTAAATTATGATCTAAGAAGATACTACTTAAAAATAAAGGATAGCATTAGTAGACCGATAGGTATCGATATACCTTTTGAAAGAATAATTCTGGAAAAAGAGATAAAACCTGGTGAAATAGTTGAAGAAAATGTTTATTGGTCTTTTATTGGGAAATTATCTGAAGAATATATAAATTTTGTTGAACTGTATATTAAATGATTTTTATTGAACAGCCATGCCGTATAATGCAGCTTAAGCGAAATTTCGGAATAATGGATAAAGTAGAGTTTTAAAGCCAGTTCTTTCACAACAGAAAATATCGTAAAGAAGAGAGAGTAAGTTCGTGTAACCAGACAAAGCGCATGGATCCAATGCCGAACTGAGTGAAGGGGCTTGCCGGAAAGTAAAGGAAAGAGAAGATGAGTAATTCAGGACGAATTACGAAAGGAGGCTTTGTTAAATCAGGATGATTTATACAAAGCCTTTTCAGTTAGTAGGGGCTCAGCAGAAGATGCGAAGTGAGGTATGGGTCCATGCGCCTGATATTTGTTAACAAGGACTATATATAAAAAAGCAGTTAGCGAGAAACGGACTTCGAGGCAGCGCTCTTTTTGCACTTCCTGTGCAAGCGCTGCACTGGAACATCGTGTTCGGCGCGCATACGGCAGTTCTCCCCCAAAAAGCAGGAAGCTTTTTGAAGAACTGCCGTTGGCAATGATATATGTAGCGATGCTGGACAGTTTCATGAGAACCTGGAGTATTTTCCGTATGGCGAGACCTGGATACATGAGAAGGCTGACGCTGATGCTGAGAGTCTGCCGTTCCGGTTTACCGGAAAGGAACAGGACCCGGAGACGGGGTTGTATTATTACGGGGCGAGGTATTATGATGCGAGGCTGGGGAGATGGATCTCGGTTGATCCGATACTGAATGATTACCTGCCGGTAGTACC